>Ga0068851_10000093_pt1 | contig 49691 bp, 49 predicted proteins | sample KBSCornC12_FD_66588 | JGI IMG/M metagenome (GOLD analysis project Ga0068851, IMG submission 66588) | Corn rhizosphere microbial communities from Kellogg Biological Station, Michigan, USA - KBS Corn C1-2 | ecosystem: Host-associated > Plants > Roots > Rhizosphere > Soil ...
GGTTTTATTGGTTCTCATGTTGTGCGCCGTTTTGTTCGCCAATATCCTCATTATACAATTATCAACCTTGATGCTTTGACTTATGCCGGCAACCTGGATAACCTGGCCGATTTGAACTCAGCTTCCAATTATCAGTTTGTTAAAGGTGATATTCTGGATGCAGTTCTTGTCAGGGATATTTTATCTACGCACAAAGTGAATGGCATCATACACCTGGCTGCTGAATCCCATGTTGATAGATCTATCGAAGATCCTATGGCCTTTGTGAAAACAAATGTCCTGGGCACTGGTGTGTTATTAGATGCCGCCAGAAAAATTTGGAAGGAAAATAATATCGATGGAAAATTTTATCACATCTCCACAGATGAGGTGTATGGTGAATTAGGGGACACCGGCTATTTTACAGAAAAGACACCATACTCTCCACGCAGTCCATATTCCGCATCGAAGGCATCCAGTGATCACCTGGTACGAGCCTATCATTCCACTTTTGGTCTGCCGATTGTAATCAGCAATTGCAGTAATAATTACGGGCCTAATCAGTTTCCTGAAAAATTAATTCCATTGATGATACACAATATCAAAAACGGAATTTCACTTCCGGTGTATGGTGACGGATCGAATGTGCGGGACTGGATGTATGTCGAAGATCATGCAGAGGCTATTGATACTATTTATCATAAAGGAAAATCCGGTGAGACTTATAATCTTGGGGGAGGAAATGAATGGAAGAATATTGATCTCGTGCGCACCCTATGTAGATTGATGGATGATCGAACAGGACGATTATTGGGCAGCTCTGAAGAATTAATCCGTTTTGTCAAAGACCGTGCCGGCCATGATCACCGCTATGCAATTGATTTCAGCAAAATAAAAGCTGAATTAGGGTGGACCCCAGCCACTGAATTCACTGCAGGTCTTGCAAAAACTGTTGATTGGTACCTCGCTAATGAAGAATGGGTGAAACATGTGACGGATGGATCGTATAGGGATTATTATGAGAGACAATATGGTGTGAGAGGGTGAGAGCTTAATTATTTTTTACCCTACCTTTATACACAACGAAAAATTTTAATCATGAATCGAATATTCATTTTCATTTTATTCCTTGGTGTTATCGCCTGCAAGCCCAAAGACACGCCCGTTGCCGAAACGCCGGTGCCGAAACCGGATTCCACTGCGAAAGGAATATCACCGGATGTACCTGGATTGAGACACTTGTGGGACACTGACAAAACATTGACGACATGTGAGTCTGTGCTGTATGATAAAAACAATAATCTTCTTTTTGTGTCGTGCATCAACGGAACGCCGCCGGATAAAAAAGATGGTGATGGATATATTGCAAAAGTAGGATTGGATGGAAAAATCATTACGCCAAAATGGGCCACTGGATTAAGTGGACCAAAGGGAATGGGCATCGTCGGCAACACTCTTTATGTAACCGATATTGACAGGCTGGTATCGATTGATATGGCGACCGGAAAAATAGCAAAGACATGGAATGTTAAAGGGGCAAAATTCCTGAATGATGTTGCCACCGCTGACGATGGCACCGTGTATTTCACAGATAGCAATATCAGTTCGATCTATGCATTGAAAAATGGTAAAGTGGAAACGCTGGTTGATCAGGATACCACTCTTGGAGGAACCAATGGTGTTTATGTTGATGGCAACATGCTCATGCTGGCTGGAATGAATTCAGGGAAAGTATTACGTATGGATATTAAAACCCACGCTGTTCAGCAAGTAGCTGATGGCATTGGAGCAGGAGATGGTCTGGAGAAATACAAAACCGGTTGGTTAGTATCAAACTGGAATGGTGCTATTTCCTATATCGGCTCAGATGGCGACGTGATGGAAGTATTAAATTCAGAAGAAGCCAAACTCAACACTGCTGATATCGAAGTGATTGAAGACAAGAATTTATTATTGATCCCAACTTTCTTTGGGAATATGGTGTCGGCGTATGAGTTGGTGAAACAGTGACGTGACCCGTCACCCGTGATCCGTGACCCGGTAATTCAGAAATAAAAAAGGTAGGGGCTCAACATCTTGAGCCCCTACCTTTTTTATTTCTGAATTACTTTTTTACTTTATCATATTCTTAAACCTCGGACGCTTCGGTGTCACATCGCCAAGACGTTTTTTCTTCGCTTCTTCGTAATCTTCAAAGTTGCCTTCGAAGAAGAGTACTTCGCCTTCATCTTCAAAAGCAAGGATGTGCGTAGCCAGGCGGTCGATAAACCAACGGTCGTGGGAGATAACAAGAATACAACCTGCAAAATTTTCCAATGCTTCTTCTAATGCGCGAAGAGTATTCACATCAATGTCATTCGTGGGCTCATCGAGGAGCAGTACATTTCCACCCATGCGAAGAGCAATAGCGAGATGCACGCGGTTTCTTTCTCCACCCGATAGAACACCAACTTTCTTTTGTTGATCGGCTCCTGTGAAATTAAATTTTCCGAGGTAAGCTCTCACATGAATTTGTGAACCGCCTATGGTGATGATTTCATTTCCATCACCCACCACATCGTAAACTGTTTTTTCAGGATCTAACTCTTTGTGTGCCTGGTCGACGTAACTGATTTGAACTGTATCTCCAATCGTGATTGTTCCACTATCTGGTTTTTCAGATCCCATGATCATGCGGAAGAGTGTAGACTTACCTACACCATTCGGGCCAATGATACCCACGATAGCATTCTTTGGAACTTTGAAAGAGAGATTATCAATCAATAAACGATCGCCGAAGCCTTTGCTTAAGTGATCCGTTTCTATCACGACATCACCGAGGCGTGGACCTGGTGGAATAAAGAGTTCAAGTGTTGCTTCTTTTTCTTTGATCTCTTCTGTCCGTAATTGATCGTATGCATTCAGACGAGCTTTTCCTTTTGCTTGTCTAGCTTTCGGTGACATGCGAATCCATTCCAATTCATGTTGGAGTGCTTTCTTTCTCTTCGATTCTGTTTTCTCTTCCTGCTCTAAGCGTTTGGATTTTTGATCGAGCCAGGAAGAATAATTTCCCTGCCATGGAATTCCTTCGCCACGATCAAGCTCAAGGATCCATCCTGCGACATTGTCGAGGAAGTAACGATCGTGCGTTACAGCGATAACAGTACCCGGGAATGCTTTCAAAAATTGTTCTAACCACAAAACACTTTCTGCATCCAGGTGATTAGTCGGCTCATCGAGCAATAAAATGTCAGGTTGAGAAAGCAATAAACGACAAAGTGCTACGCGTCTTTTTTCTCCACCAGAGAGTACACCAATCACTGCATCTTCCGGAGGACATCGAAGCGATTCCATTGCGGTGCCCAGGCGATAGTCGAGTTCCCATGCATTGAAGTGATCGAGTTTTTCCATAAGCTCGCCCTGGTGTTCGATGAGTTTCATCATCGTATCATCATCCATTGGTTCAGCGAGCTTGAGGTTGAGGTCTTCATATTCTTTGAGAAGATCAACGATGGGCTTGACTGCTTCTTCTACAATCTGGCGAACTGTCTTTGTTTCGTCCAGGTGAGGTTCTTGTTCAAGCAGGCCGATTTTATAATTGCCATCAAACCAGACTTTGCCGTCGTGATTGGGATCTTTCCCGGCGATGATGCGGAGGAGACTGGATTTTCCTGATCCATTGAGACCCAGGACGCCGATTTTGGCTCCATAGAAAAAGGAGAGCCAGATGTTTTTGAGGACTTGCTTGCTGGGAGGGTATACTTTGGATACGCCCTCCATGGAAAAGATTACTTTTTCGTTAGCCACTGGAAAGGGTTTTGGATTTTAGATTTTAGCTTTTGGAATTGTTCGTAGGGGCGGCAAAGGTAAAAAAATGGAAGCTAAGGAAGAGGCTGAGAACCCGATTCCCTATCTTTGAAAGAAAAAATCATGCAAGACATACATCCTCAATTTATTATAGATGCTAAGGGGAACAAGATTTCTGTGGTTTTGCCGATGGAAACATATAAAGCCTTGTTGGAAGAGTTAGATATGGCAGATGACATCCGGCTATATGATGAAGCAAAGGCTTCCAATGAACCATCCATTCCTTTAGAAGAGGCTATAAAAATGATTGACTCTGAAAGAAAGTCCAAATAGAAAGTGGCTTATCAGGTTATTATTAAACAAAGAGTAATCAAGGCTCTGGTTAAAATGAATGAGCCTCATTACACGCAAATCAGGCAAGCCATATTTGAACTTTGTGAAAACCCTCGACCTGTTGGATACGTTAAATTGAAAGGTAAACAGGGATTCAGAATCCGTGTTGGTGACTATCGAATCATCTATGATATCAAGGATAAACTTCTCTTAGTTGAAGTGCTTGAATTGGGTCACAGAAAGGAGATTTACGGGTGACTTTTTTCTAATTTAAATTTATAGATAAACTCTTTTCTTCAAAATCCTTCAATGCCTTCAACTTATTGTCAATAAGAGAATTCCAAACCGTTTGTTCTTGCTTATTAATCGAATGCTCTGTCTCTTGATCATATCGATTTTGTTCGGCACGATAGTCAGCAGTTAGCTTTTTAAAAATATTTTCTATTTGTGTATTAAATGTTCTTTGGTGGAATTGTGTTTGACTGACCACTTGCCGAAACTTGCGGGCATAGATTTCACAAATATCAAAATGACGTTTTTCATGATTGAGAGCTTCGTCCGGGTGATCAAGATGAGGATATTTCGTCCATGATTCATTTGGATTGAAAAGCGCGACGATCCTGATTTTAGCCTGGTGGTTTCTGACTTCGGTGGTATAGCTTAAAGAAGAAACGGTGACGGCGCCGGTATGATTTCCCCATTGATCGAGATGGGTCGTGTTTACTTTCCCTTTGAACATGCTCCAGTTGAAAGGGCCAGCTGGTGAATATTCAATGGCGTTGGAAGATTGAGCCCAGGAAGTCAGGCTGACTATAGCGAAACAGAAAATAATGATGTATTTCACTTGATTATAAAGCTGAAGTAGACAAAATATTGTACAAGCAATAATAAATTTATGTTAAGAAGGAGTGATTTTTAGTTCATCTATTACTCTATCCATTTCTCTATAGTTCCATTTACCCATTGGAAATTGAGTATATATTTTTTGGCCAGACAGATAAACAGATAATTTCACATGATTGTAAATTGAGGTAGAAATCCTTTCCTTTCGAAATTCGATTTGGTTTATTTCAGTTTGTATTTTTCTGAATATTTTATTTTTCTTGTTAATGTATATTGTAATTTGTTTTGTGTTTTCATCAAATTCTATGCGGCTTATGATGTAATAGCTACGAACAAGCAAAATTATAAACGTATAAAAAAACAAAATACTAAATAATAAAATGAATACAATTCTAAAATTTATTTTAAAATAAAATATAAGTATTACCCAAAATATTAGTATTAATAAAGGACCAATAAATGCCTTGACAAATCTTGATAGAAATGAAGAGTTATCTATAAAGTAAGTTTTCATTTTCCTTTGGACAACTGCATGGTTTTACAATTATTTTGTAAAGCTAGTGAATCATACGGAATGAACTTTTTGAGTTTACTCATTCACGAATTACGATTGACGACTGACGAAAAACTCTGTTTATGCAGAGGCAGTAATTACAGGAAGAATTCCAGCTTTCCAGGACGAAAAGCTGCCCTCAAGGATATGTCGTCGTGCATCGCGTACGAGCTTGAGGTAAAAGGCAAGATTTTGAAGAGAAGATATCATCGCACCAAGCTGCTCACCGGAGATGATGAGGTGGCGGAGATAGGCCAGCGTATGATGACGACTGGTAGAAGCAGTGGAATCAGGATCGATGGGTTCGAAACAATGCTTCCATTTTTCATTTCGAATATGAACTATGCCTCGGGAAGTGTACAACAAACCATGTCGTGCATTGCGCGTCGGCAGCACGCAATCAAACATATCTATACCAAGCGAGATGCTTTCCAAAATATTAGCAGGAGTGCCGACGCCCATAAGATAGCGAGGCTTGTCTTGTGGTAGAATATCGCAAACGAGTGAAGTCATTTCATATAGCTCAGCATGTGGTTCACCCACCGACAAACCTCCAATGGCATTGATTGGCATTTCTTTAGAAGCAATATATTCTGCTGATTGCTTTCGAAGATGTGGGTATGTACTGCCTTGTACAATCGGTGCAAGAATTTGATCATATCCATATGGACCCTTGGTTGCTTCATGACGTGCAATGCAGCGATCAAGCCAACGATGTGTCATGTGCATGGAACGCGTAGCATATTTTTCTTCACATGGATAAGGTGTGCATTCATCAAAAGCCATGATGATGTCTGCACCAATCGTTCGTTGAATATCGATCACCGATTCAGGTGTGAAGACATGTTTCGAACCATCAATGTGTGAACTGAACTTTACACCTTCCTCTTTGATCTTCCGTTGTTTACTCAATGAATACACCTGGTATCCTCCGCTATCCGTCAACATCGGATGCGGCCAGTGATTGAAATTATGCAAACCACCAGCAGCGCTAATGACTTCCATACCGGGACGCAAATAAAGATGATAAGTATTACCCAAAATAATTTGCGCACCAACTTGCTCCGTCAGTTCTTCCTGGTGCACAGCTTTCACTGTACCAGCTGTTCCAACAGGCATGAAGATGGGGGTTTCTACATCTCCGTGGGGGAGATGGAGGATTCCCGCTCGAGCGCGGGAATCTTTATCAGTGTTTATAAGTTGGAAACTCATAAATCTAATAGCCCTTGCATGACCTCGTCCATTGAATATTTCTTCATCAACACATCTATATTCACAGGTTTATGGTTCATCCCCGTTTTTTTCCAAAGCAAATATTCTGTGTAAATAAAATCTTCAATACTTTTTAAATCCTCCGGCGTATCTGAATAGGACTCTCCTATTTCGAGTTCATTGAGAATGCTTTTCAGTTCAGGATCATTTTGTCCAACAACAATAGCGATAACGGGAGAGCCAGCTTCAAAGTATTCAATCATTTTACCAGTGAGTACGCCTTGTAGCTCGTGAGAAGAAATGGTGAGGAGGAGATTTATACAAGACTCATTTTGTAAACGCTTAGCTTCATCATCAGAAACTAGTCCATGATCAACCAGGATATTTTCAAAATGATATTCCTGCGCCAGGTTATTCCAATAGAAACTGTCCTTACCAGCATATTCCAAACGGATATTGTCTATAACCGTATTATCCTTAGCTGACAAGGCTTTCAGGGCATCGAACAAAGGCCTTGCATTTCGGGTGTCGAGAAACATCGAGCCAGTGTAAGTGATCGTAAAATATTTTGAAGCAATTGGAGGTGTAGCTTGAAAATGATTATCAATTCCATTGCGCACCACAAGCACATTTGGATTATACGTCTTCAACTTTTTCGCTAAGCCTTCAGAAACGGTTGTCACGATATCCGCTGTCCGGAATATTTTTTTAAAAAATGAATCCTGTTTTTTAGCAAAAAGATTGTGTTTGTAATGAGGATCAATGATAAGATCTCGGAAATCAGCAATCCAAAACAAAGCGGGATTCTTTCTTTTTAACCTAAACGCAATGTAATGATCTGCAAAAGGACGAAAAGAGGAATAGAGGTGCGTGATTTTTTCATCGCGTATGAGTTGATTTCCTTTTTTCAGGATTGAAATAAAATAAAACATTCCACCCTCACCTATCCATAAGCTAAATGGAAAAGTATTGATCAACTTAATACCCCATTGTTTCCATACAGCTTTCTTTTTTTGTTCGGGCAGATAACCATCTTCCGTTCTCTTCCGTAGCAGGGTACGATAATCTCTTGCTTTTACCGGATACAATTCGACTCCTTTAATTTCAGGAACCGGTTTTCCGGGATATTGAACAGTAAATAAAAAAGATCGCTCTGTCTTTTCTGCCAGGTAATTGGCTATACGGAAATTACGTTTGGGCGCAGTGCCGGGTGCGGGTGGTGTAAAGTATAAAATAAAGAGGAACCTGCTTCCCTTGTTAATCATGCTGTTGATTTCTCATTTTCTGCAGCTCCGTTCAGGTATCCATAGAGTTGTTCAACAATAATTTTTTCATCAAATTCTTTCAACGCTTTAATTCGCCCTTGTTTTCCCATCTCCATCCTCGACTTGTGATCCAGCCGGATAAACTCTTCCATGGCTTTCACAATAGCTTCCGTATTTTGAACCGATACGAGGTATCCCGTCACACCATTGACAACAGCTTCACGACATCCCGGTGTATCCGTTGTAATCACGGGTCGCTCCATGGCCATCGCTTCCATAATTACTTTCGGCAATCCTTCGCCGCGATAGGATGGAAGAACAATACAATCTGAATTTTCAAAAAATGCTTTCACATGATCAGTGGCACCATGATAATGTATATAAGGATCACGGATCCAATACATAAGGTCTTCATTGGAAACAGAGGATGGGTTGCCTTCATCGATATCACCCACCAGCCAGAATTGAACATTGGTGTGTTTCTTACGTATCAATTGTGCAGCTTCGATAAATTCGCGTACACCTTTATCATAAATCAATCGTCCTACAAATGTGAAGGTTGTGCCTTTGCCATTTCTCCAATCACCGACGGGCTTAAAGTAATCCATATTCACTCCGCATCCTTTTATCGAAACACTTTGACCAGAGCGGGTCAATCCCGCCGCATCAAAAAATGCTTTATCATCCTCGTTTTCAAAAATTACTTTTTTATGCCAGGGCAATGTGATTCTATAAAGGGATTTCACGAGTGTATTGAGCCATCCTTTGTGAATCATAGGATGACCAACACCGGACACCACTGCAATAGAAGGAATTCCAAGATAGCGTGCCGCAAGTCCTCCGTATATATTACATTTTACGGTGTAATGCAAAATAAGGTCCGGTTTGATTTTTCGATACAGTCGAATGAGTTCAAAAAGCAGTAAGAGATCACTGACAGGATTAATGCTATTACGACGCATCTGGTGCATCGGAACATGGCTCACCTCTCTGAGCATTTCTGTATAGGAAATATATTTATCCACAGGAGCCAATACGATGACTTCATGTCCTTCTGCAATCAGCTTGCGGACGATGTTCAACCTGAAATTGTAAATATTCCAGGTGGTGTTGGCGACGATGAGAATTCTATTTCCTTTCAAGGAATTCAGTTATTTCCTATACTTCCCAATTCGAAATTGGTTATTGGTTATTGGATTTTAGACTAGAGGTAGGAATCAAACCCACTTTGTCCGAGTCTGGCTTTCAGCGCTTTTATTTCCTGTTCATCCGATTTTGGATAAATGAGCAGGCAATCTTCGGTATCTACTACTATAAAATCAGAGAGGCCCTTGATCACAATTAATTTCTGATTACTGGCGATTACCAGGGAATGATGAGAATCTTCCAATATAATGGGGTTGCTTAATGCTGCATTTCCATTTTCATCCTTCTCACTGATTTCAAACAAGGAATTCCAGGTACCAACATCGGACCAACCGATATCACATGGAATGGTGAAGACATTGTCAGCGCGTTCCATAATGGCATAGTCGACTGAAATCTTTTCGGTCGATGGATATTCCCGTTCAATAAATTCATTTTCCAATTCTGTGTTGTAAACCGTCTCTCCCTGTTGTAAAACATTATAAATCTGGGGAGAATGTTGTTGAAAGGCTTCTACGATGGTGTTCAATTTCCAAATAAAAATGCCGGCATTCCAGGCGAAGGACTTTGTTTTCAAATACGACATCGCTGTTTTACCATCTGGTTTCTCCCGGAATGATTTTACTTTTCTGACATCCTCGTTTTCATTTTTATCATATTCAATATAACCGTAGCCTGTGTCTGGACGCGTTGGTTCAATACCAAGTGTAATCAGGCTATCATTGAGATTGGCATGTTTTGTAGCCAGAAGCACGACTCGTTTAAATTCATCACTATCACGAATAACATGATCTGCAGGTGCAACTATGCAAGTAGCATCCGGATTTAAAGCTGCCAGTTTCATGGAGCCGTAGGCAATGGAAGCCGCAGTATTGTTACGTGTAGGTTCGAGAATAATTTGATTTTCTGTTAGTTCAGGGATTACCTGTTGCACCAGGTGGCCATATTTTTTATGCGTGATGACGAAAATATTTTCAACAGGAATGAATTCCTTGAATCGATCTACCGTTTCCCTGATCAGTGACTTACCCGTACCGGTAATATCCAGGAATTGTTTTGGCAAACTTTCCCTGCTTGCCGGCCAGAAGCGTGTACCTGCTCCTCCGGCCAATATTAATACATAGGTTGAGTTGCTCATCTTCGTCTATTTATTTTCTGATCGCAGAAATGTCCATTTGGGACAACAGGTCAACAATTCGTTCAGCAGCTTTTCCTTCCCAAAACGGAATGAGCTGGGCCTGCTTCCATTTTCCTTTGATCATTTGATGAATGAGTGGTGTTGCTTGCGAGATGTCAGGAACAAGTTCATTAGTTCCGAGCCTGATGGTTTCCGGACGTTCAGTGCTATTGCGCAATGTGATACACGGAATATTCATCACGGAGGTTTCTTCTGTAATACCCCCTGAATCCGTTATCACTCCGATAGCATTACTGACTACGTAAATAAATTCCAGGTAAGGAAGTGGTTCCACCAGGATCATGTTTTTATAATCAATCGATAACGTTTCCATGATTTTTCTTGTCCTCGGATGGACAGGAAATAAAATCTGTGTTCCTTCAGCTGCTTCTTCAATGACCTTTAATATTTCAGCTAATTTTTCGGGGTCGTCCACATTCGATGGACGATGTAGTGTCAGCACGAGATAATTATCCCCTTGCAGTTTTTCATCAAAAAAATCAGGCTTCTTTAATTTATTGAGGTTGCTCAACAAGGAATCAATCATAGTATTGCCAACATAAAAGATTTGCTCTTTTGCGTGACCTTCCTGTGCGAGGTTTTTATTGGCTTCTTCGGAAGTAGTAAAAAAATAATCTGTTATACTATCCGTGACGATGCGATTGATTTCTTCAGGCATGGTCCAGTCGCCTGAGCGAATGCCGCCTTCCACGTGTGCCACTTTAATTCCTGCTTTTTTTGCAACAATAGAACACGCCATAGTAGAATTGACATCACCTACAACAATACATATGTCCGGTGTCCATTCAGTCAAGGCTTTTTCATAACCAGTCATGATATGAGCAGTCTGTGTGGCTTGTGTTCCTGAACCTGCACCAAGATTGACATGTGGATCGGGAATATCAAGTTGTTCGAAAAAACTCTTACTCATATTCTGATCGTAGTGCTGCCCGGTATGTATCAATCGGTATTCGATTTTTTTATCCTTGTTGCTATCGTTATAAAGATCAATGGCTTTAATGATAGGGCCGATCTTCATGAAATTGGGACGTGCGCCGGCGATGAGGTCAAGCTTCATGGAATCCAATTAACTTTCTGCGATTGAAGATTAATAAAATTTAATCGAGTTCATTATTGACACTGAATCCTTCCCGTTTTAAAACCAGTGTGCGTTTGAATAATTCAAGATCAGCTCTGACCATTTCGGAACAAAGACCGGCCACATCGTATTTAGGTTTCCAATTTAATTTAGTTCTCGCTTTGGTAGAATCTCCAATTAAATAGTCCACTTCCGTAGGTCTATAATAATGACTATCGACGCGAATGACTAAATCTCCGGGTTTAAGTGAACATTTCATTCCCACTCCTGCTTCAAACCGGCTATTATCAATCGAAGCTATTTTACCCACCTCTTGTGTATCCTTGCCCTCGTAACCAACTTCGATACCGATCTCTCCAAATGAACGTTCGATAAATTCGCGTACAGAAGTAGTGACGCCCGTGGCCACCACCCAATCTTCGGCCTGTTCGTATTGAAGGATTCGCCAGATGGCATCCACATAATCTTTAGCATGGCCCCAGTCGCGCCTGGCTTCGAGATTACCAACATATAATTCTTTCTGAATGCCTAAAGCTATCCTTGCAACTCCTCTCGTTATTTTACGTGTAACAAATGTTTCACCTCGCATTGGACTTTCATGATTAAATAAAATTCCATTGCAGGCAAACATATCATAGGCTTCCCTGAAATTTACAGTGATCCAATACGCATAGAGTTTAGCTACGCCATATGGTGATCGCGGATAGAAGGGTGTTAATTCATTTTGCGGGGTTTCGCGGGCTTTACCAAATAATTCGGAAGTAGATGCCTGGTATATTTTTGTTTTGCCGACAAGTCCTAACAGGCGCACCGCTTCTAATACTCTCAGTGTGCCGAGAGCATCTACATCAGCTGAATATTCAGGTTCTTCAAAACTCACTTTAACATGGGACATCGCACCCAGGTTATAAATTTCATCGGGTTGAACTTCCTGGATAATCCGGATGATATTCGTACTGTCAGTGAGGTCGCCGTAATGAAGAATAAATTTCCTGTTTGGTGTATGGGGATCCTGGTATAAATGATCAATTCTCGCCGTGTTATACCATGATGTCCTGCGGATGATGCCATGCACTTCATATCCTAAATTCAGCAAGTATTCTGACAGGTAGGAACCATCCTGCCCGGTAATGCCGGTGATCAATGCCTTCTTCATATGGTCATTTTTTTGGATCTCATAAATTGGATGATTTTTCGAATGGGATTTAACCTGCTGAATATCCTTTCAGGAAAGTATTGACTTACGTTCAACCACTATATTTTCCATGACCAGGATATCCATTTCGGTTCTCAGGAAGCAATCCAGGGCCTCTGAAGGTGCATTCACGATGGGTTCATTTTCATTGAAAGAAGTATTTAAAAGAATAGGGATACCTGTTTTATTAAAAAACCTTTTGATCAAATGATAATATCGTGGGCTCTGATTTTCATTGACAGTTTGCAGTCGACCTGTCCCATCGATATGGGTGACTGCTGGAATTAGTTTTTGTTTTTCTTTTCGAATCGGAAATACTTTCTCCATAAATGGCACTTCATCATTCACTTCAAAATATTCCCCAACATAGTCCTCCAGGATGGATGGCGCAAAGGGCCGGAAACTTTCTCTCCTTTTAATTTTAGCATTCAATAACTCTTTAGCATCTGTCCGTCGGGGATCAATTAATATAGAGCGACCTCCTAATGCCCTAGGACCAAATTCTGCACGCCCATTGAACCATCCCATGACAGCACCAGCTACCAAACGATCTGCTAAGTAGTCAAACAATACATCATCCTCCATTTTTACAAACCCAACGTTTCTGGAATTCAGAACACTTTCAATTTCAGCATTGGAATAATGACTTCCGAGGTATGCACTCTTGATGGGATGACGGACAGTATTCTTTAAAACTATGTGATGGGTAAATAAAGCTGCACCCATCGATATTCCTGCATCATGACCGGCACTGGGAATATATACTTGCCTGAAAGGTGTGTTGCGGGTAATTTTTCCGTTGGCCACTGAATTTTGAGCAACTCCTCCTGCAATGCAAACTGCCTGCATTTTAGTTTTATCATGGAGTGCATTCAACAGATGGAAAATAATTTCTTCCGTATATCGCTGGACGCTGGCGGCAAGATCTTTATGATAGGCAGTTAATTCTTCATTAGCATTTCTTGGTGGACCAAATACAGCATTCAATTTATCGGAATACAAAATTTCCACTTTCAGAAGATGATCATCGCTGTACGAGATAATATTTCCTTTCGTAGTGGTAAAATAATTGAGGTCCAATTCAAACGTACCATCCGATCGAAGCTTGACGACTTGTTTTAATTTATCTACATATTGCGGATTGCCGTAAGGTGCGAGACCCATTACTTTATATTCATCACCATAATGTGGAAACCCAAGGAACTGTGTAAATGCGGTATAAAAAATTCCGATTGAGTGAGGAAAATCAATGGAGTCCAATATTTCCATTTGGTTTCCCCGCCCAATTCCCATCATGGTCGTTGTAAAATCACCACTACCATCAATTGACAACAAAGCGGATTCATCAAATGGAGAAGCAAAAAAAGATGACGCTAAATGTGTCCTGTGATGTTCAATGTGATGGATCTTTTGTTTGAGCTGGTTTTTATCCACGCCGGGAAAATGAAGACTGAATTCATGATCGAGACCCGTGATTTGTTTTCTATTAATTGATCTTTCTTTTATCGCCTTGAATCCGATACTTGGATGTTGTGCAACGAACATAAACTTTTTAAACAATTTAGCCATTGGGTCCCGCCCGATGGCTATATGATCAACCTGATCCAGCGTAATCCCTGCCTCATCGATACAAAATTGAATGGCTTTCGCGGGAAAGCCTGACCAATGTTTTACCCGTGTAAATCTTTCCTCCTCTATTGCCGCAATTAATACTCCGTCTTTGAGTAGCGCAGCGGAAGCATCGGAATGATAAGCGTTGATGCCTAATATATACATGAAGATTTCAACTTGAAGTCAACGAATGGGTCATGAATTTTGAAGCTGATGCTCAATCCATTTATAGGTTTTCTCCATTCCTAATCGTAAGGGTTGAGAAACTTCCCATCCTATTTTTTCCTTGTATAATGTATTATCTGAATTTCTTCCTCGCACACCCAGTGGACAAGGGAAGCCATACTTATCCTGGAAAGCCTGGCCGAAAATATTGTTGATTCGAATTTCCTTTCCGGAAATATCAATCGCCATTTGCGCCAATTCATTAATGGTCACCATTTCTTCTGAACCGATATTCACGGGTCCGTGAAAATCACTATTCGTCAATCGAAGCACAGCCTCCACACATTCTTCCACATATAAAAATGAACGTGTTTGCTGACCATCACCCCAAACTTCGATTTCACCACCATCAGGGGTCTCTGCTACTTTTCTGCACATGGCAGCAGGCGCTTTTTCTTTTCCACCTTTCCATGTTCCTAAAGGCCCGAAAATATTGTGAAATCGTGCTATGCGGACATTGAGCCCGTAATTCCTGGAGAAAGCAAGATATAATCGTTCGGAAAATAATTTTTCCCATCCATATTCTGAATCCGGGTTGGCGGGATACGCAGAAGATTCTTTGCAATTGGGATGCAAGGGATCCATTTGATTATGTTCCGGGTACATGCACGCGGAGGAAGAATAAAATATTTTTCTGACTCCTTTCTTCGAAGCTTCGTGTGCGACATTCAGGTTAATAAGGGCGGAATTGTGCATTACTGCAGCATCATTTTCACCGGTGAATATATATCCGGCACCACCCATGTCAGCAGCCAGTTGAAATACTTCATCGATATTCGAATCAATAATAGTTTCGACCGCCTTGGGATCCCTTAGGTCTGCTTTGATGAAATCATCACATATATCGGTCTCATCCCAATATTCGTTGTATTTAATGTCACCTATCCGGACAAAATGACCTTCCGATTTCAGACGATGAGCAAGGTGCCCACCAATAAATCCTCCACCCCCCAGGACTACAATTCTTTTCATTCCTAAACTGATTTTATTGTATTCGTTTTCATATTAAAATGGTCGTTTGGGAAGATCTTTAAACCATCGGTATAGCAGATCACTCTTTGGAAAAATAATGACCCATGCTGTAACAAAAATTATTTTAAGATCCGCCAGGATAGATCGATTCCGGTGATACCATAATTCGACATCTCCTTTGTAAGGTGCGATTGTATTTTTATAATACACAGCAGGTTCAAGTGGACTGTTTGAAATGAGTAGTTCCTCATCCCGGAAAATAATAGATCCTATGCCCGTTATACCCGGCTTGCTTTTATAAATCTCTTTTTTTACATAATCAGGATAGGCATCAAAAGTGACCTGTACTAATGGCCTTGGACCGACAACACTCATGTCGCCCAGTAAAACATTGATCACCTGTGGGAGTTCATTCAATTTTGACATCCGGAGAATCTTCCCTACGTGAGTCACCCTGGGATCATTTCTAAGGGTAATGGCCCCGGTCCCAATTTGGAGACTGTTTTTAACCATGGTCGCAAACTTAATGATTCCAAAAGTCGTGTTTTCTATTCCTATCCTTTTTTGTCGATAGAAAACTTCATGCTCACCTGTTAACAGGAGCAAAAGGATGATGATAATAAAGAGAGGGGACAAAACGATGATTCCAAGGCAAGCTATAAGGATATCTAAAATGCGTTTCAATATTAAATACATATCACATTTTTGAGTCCAGGTTTTTGCCTTTCTCCTGGTGAGTAAATTCAGGAATAATATCCTTCATCAACAGAATGACGACTTCTTTTGTCGTTCCCTTCCTCGAAAATAAGTCTTTGAGTATTTCTAACTGATCATGGATTATCTTCAGGGAAGGTATATTAGAATCCTTGATGATACCTAAAGACTTGAACGTATCAAGATCCAATTTTTCTTCTTGTGTATAAAATTCTTCAAAGGACTTTTCCCCTGTGGTATCAGATTCAAAATAATAAACGGGATAAGTTTTGTCATCAGCCGATCTTTTAGCTGCTTTTTCTTTTGCCTCGTTTTCCGAAGTACAAGTAGCCGGGGTTAGGCCCAGCTCAAAAAGGAATTGGTCAGCGATTTCAGAAAATGTTTTCATACTGCCTTCTTCCAGTTTTGGAAAAAATATGTCCGATGATTCCCCCAGCAGGCTGGCCAACATACAAATGGCACCGGATTCAGATGGTGTTACAAAATATCGTTTTACGTCCGAAGGAGCTGTAAGCGGTTGCCCCAACGCCATACGATGAATAAAACCATCCAACAGACTTCCATTGGAAAAAGCAACATTAGCGAATCTCGCAGTAGTGATTTTCAACTGATCTGAAAATGCAAGTAAAATATTCTCCATGATCTTTTTACTTCCTCCCATAACATTGACCGGGTTAGAAGCTTTATCAGTTGACACAGCAAATACACTATTAATCTGATGTTCTTTGGCAAGGTTTAGTAAATTCCATGTATTAAAAACATTGTTTTGTATCATCGCTTCCACGGCCAGGATATCCTTTTCACTTCTGACATGCTTGTGAGCAGCAAATGAAGCTATAACATCAAACGAGTGCGCATCCAGAAGTTTGGCAAGCAGTGGTGAACCAAAATCAAAAGGATAGGTAATGAAGGATGGTGGTACTTTTAAATGCGGAGTACTTCGTAAATCGCGGATTAATTCTGTCAGCCCATTCTCATTATAATCGATTACTGTAATGCTTCCGGGCTCAAATGGCAGAATGGATTTGATATATGCGGCGCCAATCGTACCAGCGCCCCCAATGACCAGGAAGGCCTTCTGATAAATTTTATTCTTTAATTCCTCCTGGTGTTGTTCAATATCCAAACTACACAGCATTTCATCCCTGTTGACAATTGCTTTTTTTATGAATTGCTGTACATTAAATGTGTTCATGTTGGCGGCGTAAAGGATCTAGATTCTGAGGCAACAAATTCACGTATGCCTGTTTCGAAACTGTAAGGCAAAACCAGTTGCAGCCTTTCAAGCGAAAGATCGTTATTGACCACAAATCTTTTAAATAAACGATTGTAGGCCTTCGGAAATAAATATTTCACTATAGGGTTCATTGTCCGGGGAAATGATAAAATCTTTTTCGGTCTTTGTAGATTCTTACTCATTTCCCTGACGATTTCAGAAACTGTCCTGGGCTCATCTGTTGCCAATAATATCCCACTGGTTTTCTTTTCAATGGATCGGTCGATGATGGCTAAAAGATTTTTGATATAGATTATGCTTCGGAGTTCGGTCAAATGATCAAAAGGTAATATGGGGAATTTCTTCACGGCCTGTAAGAGCTGTCGCATATTTCCTTTTACACCGGCGCCATAAACGACGGCTGGGCGAATAATAGTGACAATAAATTCAGGGTCATTTAATGTCAACAGTTTTTGTTCAGCTTCCCATTTACTTGTGGCATAAGGTCCTTCCGGATGACATGCTGAGTTTTCGTCATAATTCTCTATACCTCCTTCCCCAAAAACCTTCACTGTACTTAGATAAATAAATTGCCTCACCTTATTCTTACGAGCTTCAATTGCCGTTTGCCAGGCACGATCACGGTTGATTTCAAAATATAAACCGGGTTGTATTTTTTTTGACTGATGAGCAATGCCGGATAAAAACAAAACCGTATCGCCAGGATGAAAGATCGAAATCCAATTTGTTGTTTTCCGGACAGTGATGGATTTTACATTCCATGACGCCCTGAAGTATTGCTGAGCATGTCGGCCAATGAAACCAGAGGCCCCGCAAATAACAAGCGTGTCAAATGTGGACGTACTCAAATATCTTTTTAAAATATTTCAACATCAACATGGCCATATTAGTGTAAATATGGTTTTCCCGGCAGGCTCTCACAATTTCCCGGTTCAGAATATAACGCGCCTTTATGTTTTTTGTACTCACGCCCCCTAATCGCATGGTCACCATATTCAATGGCAAATAGCGAAATGGAACCTTCGCGCTATACAACATCCGGATCATCAATTCATAGTCCGCTGATATCCGGTAATCCTCTTTATAAAAACCAAATTGTTCAAACTTATTTCTTCGCAAATAAAATGAAGGATGCGGCGGCATGAATCCCCATTTAAAAAGGGATGGGCGCCAGTTCCTTGAGGAGTAGTATCGAACAATTTTTTTTAGATTACTGTCATTGACAAACGCAATGTCTCCAATGATAGCATCCCATTCTGGTCCAAAGGCGTTGACCATTTGTTCAATTACAGTAGTGGATGTGAAAAAATCATCCGAATTGATAATGCCAATTATATTTCCGGTAGACGCGCGGATGCCCTTATTAAGGGCCTCATACATCCCGCTGTCTTTTTCACTGATGATCCTGGCGACATGTGGATATTCGTGTACGATCTGAAGTGTCGAATCGGATGAGGCACCATCCACAATGATGTGCTCAATATCATGATAGGTTTGAGCGGCAACGCTAATCAGCGTATCCCTGATCGTTGCCGCACTATTGTAGGTGACCGTAATAATACTTACTCTCAAGATACAGGCAGGTTTTAACTACAAACCATAAAGGTCTTATTGTTTTTTATAAATCAATAAATTGGCGAGTCCCTTTATAACGGATGGATCCGTGATCCCGGTCTTGCCATGATCAATTTGATATACTGCGAAGCCATCTGATTTGAACCGGTTGTAAATGGAATTAGCAGTTTCCGTGCGGACTTCAATGAAATAAGTAGTCGAAGGATGAATAATAGTGGCCGGTGTAAAAATGAATTCCTCTGCGCCTTCAGCATCCACTTTTACAAAATGGGGAATCCCATAAGTGGCAATTAATTGATTGTAGGTCGTCGTCTGCACTTCTTCCCAATGTCCTTCGTAATGTTCCCCGGTATATTTTTCAACAAGTGAACCGGTCCGGCCACCTGTAACCGTATCTTTAAAAAACCGAACTACACCTTCTGTATTGGAAACGGCTTTGCAAACCAGAGTTACATTATGGCAATGATTGATTTCGCAATTCACGGCCAACAGGGAAAAATTATCATGATCAGGTTCAATAGCTATAAGTTGTCCTCCTGTGCCAAGATGCTCAGATAAGCTCAGGGTATATTGACCAATATTACTTCCGATTTCAAATACCAATGATCCTGGTTTTATAAAGGGGAGTATTTCGCGACGAATATTTTCCTCATATTTTATCTCTTTTGAAAAAAGAAAGCCAAGATGTTGGTCCTTTGGATATCGCAACCACATTTGTGTTCCGCTGATTTTTTTTGACTCCATCTTTCCTTTGTACAAACGGCGCAGCCAAGGTGAAAATCGTCGATAAATCCATTGTTTCAATTTAGCTCTTCTTAAAGATGATGGCCTGGTGTCCGCCGATAAATCCTCTACTTCAATAAACTACAATTCTTTTCAACCCCAGGCTGATTTTATTTTGGTTGTTTATGGTCTGTATTGGCTTGACTTATTTTGTGATCCATGATTCGCATGACCAGGATCGTTTCCGCATATAAACGCTGTATGGCGTAAAACATTCCTTTTCTTCCTTCCCATATTCCTCCTTTCCAAAAGAGGCAATAAAAGAAAATAATAAAAGGCGTTAAAAATGTTTTCTTCCGCAAATGATCCACAAAGGAAAGTGAAACACCGCTCTCATTCAACTTGATTGATTCCTGGGCTGAATATATTTGTTGTGACCATAACCATCGATTAAGACTCTTGCGGTCATCATGCAAAACGTAATTGCTTAATTTCCCAACATCACCATCTACCGTGAGTCTCTGCGTGTGTCCATCCTGAATGTAAGTGCTCTTGTGTCGGTTATAAAAAACAATTCTTGGGGGAAGAACAGCACTTCGCAGCGGATGACCATAAATGCAGTAACGAAAAGGAGCTGCATAACCATCCTTGGTTAAATCAAGCTGTGCTATTTCATTTAATAAGTTTTCACTGACCAGGTAGTCAGCGTCCAAAGACAATACCCAATCATGTTTAGCTGCCGTGTGGCCATAATTCCATTGATTCCTCATATTATCAAAAGACCGGACATACAAAGTGGCATTAGGATATTCCTTTACAATTTGTTTGGTTTTATCACTACTGTCACTATCAATGACAATCACTTCGTCCACTCTTTTCAATGCAATAAGTGTGCGATGGATGTTATCTTCCTCATTATAGGTAAGAATAATAGCTGAAATCGGTAGCGGGTTATTGGTCATCATTGGAACCTATACTTTACTTTTCTCTCCATGCTCCATTTTGTACTTCTTCATACACCTCCATATATTTCTTCACCAGGTTTCTCTCTTCAAAATCAGATTTAATGATGGCCGGAGCTTCATTTCGGATCCTCTCCCGCTCTTCACTATTTTGCCAAATGGAAAGCAGAATACTTTTCCACTCCTCCGTTTTTGTACTGGCGACCCAACCCAGATTATTTTTCAAAACATAATCTTTCAATCCCACCTGGTCTGAAATCAACACCGGCGTTCCCTGGCTTAAAGCTTCAATCACCACATTTCCAAAATTCTCTGTCCTGGAAGGCAGGACAAGCAAATCAGCATTGGCAAGCGTGCTCCATTTATCATCTCCGTCCAAGTTGCCGAGCCATACAACTTTATCATTACGATTTGCTCTCTGTTGAAGATCTGCTGTATACTCATCCGGGCCCTCTCCCATTATGGTGAGTTGAATGGGAAAATTCCAATCCTGATTCATCAGGTCAATTAGGAATTCAACATTTTTCACAGGATCCAATCGTCCAACAAATAAGAGATGAAAGCAACTTTTATCTTTTGAAACAGTACTAATTAGTGGTGGGAAGAATATGAAATTGGGAATAAGTGCAATGCGGTTATGCGGCACAGCTGCATTGACTTCATCCTTTTCTTTTTCCGTTGTCACATGCAATATCGCATGGGACAAAAGCCGTTTGCCGATAATATTTTGAAATGTCCTTTTAATCAGCGACTTCCGGTGTTGAAAAGAATAAGCAGACAATGTACCATGCACCGAAAGCACAGGTCGCACACGTCGGAGTATGCAGATGAGTAGGGCCGGCATGGTGACCAGGTTCCACCAGGAGATCAAATGGATGGCATCAAATTTCCGGACATCACGAAATACGTTTAATAAAAGCCGCGGACTCAGGTTGGAATGATCTTTTGTCCAGCGATGGTGATATTGGACTTGCACCCCATCGATAACGTACTTTTTATTTTTATCAACGGAAAGATTGGTTTCGCCATTGGCGACTGTAGTATAGACATCAACCTGGTGGCCCACTTTGACTAAATTTTCACATAAATCAGCCGTGGCTCTTGTCGGACCTCCATAGACGTAAGCAGGTTTATATGACGGAGTGACCATTAAAATTTTCAATGATAATCTAGTGCTTACTAAAAGATCGGTTAATTGAGATCCTCATACAATCGCTTATACAGATCATAATACATATCTGCAATGTGATCCGCATTGAATCTCTTCCTGTTTTCTCTACCGTTGATCAGCAACTGGTTTCTAAAATCGGTATCGTGGATGACGCGCTCTATACCTTGTCGTATGGATTGTTCTGAATACGCATCCACATAGCAGGCAGCATTTCCTCCAACTTCGGGCATGGATGAATTATCTCCCGCTACTACGGGTCGTTCCACACAATTAGCTTCAAGGATAGGCATACCAAAACCTTCGAGTGTTGAAGCAAATACAACTAAATCGCAATCGATGTATTCCCGGATGATTTCTTCCTGGGACAAATTGAGCTTATTCACAAAATCAATGTGATGTTGATTTAATAATTCTTTATGCACGTCACTCAATTTTCCAATGATGACGAGGCTGCAGGACATTCCGTCAATTGCTTTAATCAGGCGTTCGATGTTTTTATTTGGAGCTGTACCAATTTGCAACAAGACAGGTCGTGTAGTATTAAACTCGCGCGGGAAAGGAACAAATTGATCAGAGATGGCAACAGGGATTACAAAAATTTTCTCTGGAGCACACCCGCTGTATTTAACAATATCAGCTTTTGTCATTTCTGAAATGGCCGTGATATAAGTCGATTTCGAAACCGGGATGTTCAGCCAAATCCATTTAAAAATCCAGCGCTTTAATGGATTTTTCTCGCTCATAAATCCACAATCTAAAATCGTCAGGATAGTTTTATGTCTGGACATCAGCAAGGTGATATAATGAATATCGCCAGTGACATGATTGATGGGGCCTTGGGCCTTCCACACTTGCAATATGTTTTTAACACGCATGACGAAACCATTACTGAGATGGTTGGCAATGATGACGGTAAATTTGACACGGTCGGACAACCTGTTCCTGACATCCTGGAAAATAAATTCCAAACTATAATTCCCCGCACTTCTTGGCTTACGCTGAAAGTGATAAACTTCAATAGGTAGTTTATTCAGCGTCATAGTTTTTCATTTCCTCTTCCAATAATGAATCCAGTACCTGGTAAAAAGAGGAAGTGTAGGTCCAACTTGTTTTAGACAGAATTGCTGAATTATCCCCTACCATATTGTCAACATCAGCAGGACGTATTAACGAAGGGTCCTGAATGATCTTATCATGGCTCACACCAAGCCGATCGAATACATACTCAATGATTTGACGAAGCGTGATGGATTGGCCACTGGAAATAATAAAGTCCTCCGGCTTTTCCAATTGAAGCATGTGCCAGAATGCTTTGACATATTCCCTGGCATCACCAAAATCGCGACGGATGTCAATATTTCCAACATGTATATTGTTCTGCTGTCCACGGCTGATGTGAACAGCAGATTTAATTACTTTCCTGACAAAAAAATGATCCGGCCTCAAATACGACTCGTGATTAAATACAATCCCGCTGCAGGCGAAGAGTCCATACCGTTCACGATACATTTTCACCAGCGCATATCCTGTTGCTTTTGAAATTCCATAAGGATTGACGGGATGAATTGCAGTTTGCGTAGTGACCGGGAGTTGATTGACTTGCCCAAATATTTCACTACTGCTGGAATAATATAATCTCGTGGAAAGTGCTGATTCTTTTAAAGCTTCTAATACGACTAAAATGGAATTGATATTATAATCCAATGAAGAATATGGATTCTTAAAAGATTCTGCTACTGAACTTTGACCTGCAAGGTGATAAAATTCATCGGGTTGAGTTTCATCCAATAATTCTTTGCAGGAATTCAATTGTGTAACATCTATTTCTTTCAATTTAACATCACCATCTATTCCGAGATATTTAAGCCTGTATAGATCACTATTTCTTCCCGGGTGAATTATGCCGGTTACCTGGTATCCTTTATGAAGTAAATAAGCCGCTAAATAGGCTCCATCCTGCCCACTGATTCCTGTGATTATTACTTTCTTGTCCTGCATATTATTTAGCAGATTGCCAGATTAATTTCGCCCCGCCATAAACTATCCCGCAGAAAAAAACAGCCTTAGTAAACGAATTTAGAAAAGTCATAAAATCAGTTTCCAGCGACAGTGTGGCAAAGAAAATCATCGGCACCCACAGGATGAGCGTTTCATGCCGGATGGAAATATTGGCCAGTATATTATAGGAAAGCCGGATAAACCATCCGTAAAAAAACATGAATATCGCTCCACCGATGACTCCAAAATTGACATAGCCTTCACCCAATTGACCGATGTCATAACTGTATTTTAAAGTATGACAATCCCCCAGGAACCGGCATATCATGACCCTACCTCCAGCTTCTGGTTTATCAGGCCAAACAAATCGTGGAAGTAATGCAGCAGCAATAGATGTAACTATCGTTTCTCCGTTCGCAAATGGTTCTTTCCTTGGGACATAGTTCATGGTACGCGCAACGAGATAGCCCTGGTTCATCCGCGTAGCCATGGCAAATAATTTATTGGGTTTCATAATGGAACCAGGATCCAAAATCCTGGACTTCGCAATTTCAAACATCGCAAAGGGTTTGCTTCCCTTCTCCGATCCTGACCACATCGCTAACCTGTATTCATGCTTGACGGATTGAAGTAATAACAATAGAGCTGCTCCAAAAACCAATACCGATGATTTGAAAAACAGGCCGACGTGCGATCCAAGCGTCAATATCATCACACCAAAAATGGACCAGAAAAATAATTCACCATACATCCCGGTAATAGAGCTCTGCGCCACTAATAGCATTACAGCAGCAATCGAAATCCAAGTTTTCCCTTTTATTTTGGAATGAAGCAAATATAAAACACCAATAAAAGTCAGCTGGCTGGAATAATATACAATCTGCCTGAAGACATCGGGAACCCTATTGACAACTGCTGAACTAAACAGACCCAGAATAATCAGCAGCATACCCAAAATTCTGCGATCACTTAAATAGACTTTACAATTTTGAATTAACTCAAAATCTGACTTTCGCTGACGAATGGTAGAAGTTGATAACCCAATATTCAATAATAAGGTAGCTGGAAGAGCAAAATTGAAATATTTAATTTCTTCCATCGGCATTGCATTCTTATATAATTGGGTGAAATAATTGTGCTCATTATAATAATGATAAGCTATGACCGGCATGACCAGGTAAATAAGGCAGCCCACTACCGCGATCATCTCGGTGATGCATATCTTGACACTCAGGTTTTTAACCAGTCTGTAGATAACCAGGATAAATAAGTATATCACTATAGCCACATGAAAAAAGGAATGCAGCAAAAGCATATCCAATAAAGTTGTTACAAAAAGGATGAGATAAATTTTCACGCCTGTTGATTAAAAAAGATGACCCGCTTATCGTTTATCGCCTTACCCATTGATATAATCGGGATTGTAGTTTAGTAAATACAGAAAAAGGTAAAAGCAAGCCACCAATCGAGGTGCCAATAAATAATCCAAATATTTTCAGTTTGGCCCATGCCTTCATTTTCCGGAAATTATGATTGCTCCATGGATTCATTTCTGAAATCAATCCCAGTGCTGTGTAATAATTACCGTAGTACTTGTATTGAACCACCCAATAAGGAAAAGTGATCGAATACATTCTTTTCATAATCCGGTATACAAAATCTTCCCCTTCCGATTTAGCATCGACACAGGCTGCAATTAAAACATTTAAAACTGATAATAAACCGCTGTGATAGTTTTTAGCTTTTGACCAGGTAGTTGGCAGTGCATTCCGTACCGGTGACCAACTTAAGGAGCCATCTTTGAATTGCAGATCCTTCAGGACCATCGGGGTGGAGATCGTAAACAAGCGACACCCTTTGGCTACCATGTATAACCCCAGGTACATCTGTGAATAAATACTTCCGTCGTAACGGTCTGTGTTGTATTGGTTGAAAGCATCTCGCCTGACGATAATGCCACCTACAAAACTAAATCCATTGACATGATTCAGTGCACAATCAATCCCGGTGCCCTGAACCTTAGTCTCCTGGGCACGATTGACTAAATTTTGAGTGTGTTCGCCCTCAAGGAAGTTACAATACCCGATCTCCGGTAATTGATTGGCTTGCAGGAATTGCACCAGCTCAGCAATACTGTTCTCTCCAAAGACGGTATCATCATTGCCGATGATAAAACAATATTCGCCTGTAGCCAACTCAATAGACTTTCGAAGATTGCGGTCATAACCATGGTTAGTTTCAAATCTGAAATATACCAGTGGGTATTTATATATGGGTTGCAACTTTCGAATTTCCGATTCTGTATCATCAGTGGAGCAATCATCACTGATGACTACCTCAATATCGGCGTAGGTCTGCTTGGTTATGTAGTCCAGGCTTTTCAGGAGTATTTCAATCCGGTTATATTGAGGAATGCTGATAGAAATTTTCATCAGCGGATCAGTTTAGATTGGTTTTGGTGTGAATCAAGTCTAAAGCAGCATCCATCAAAGGTGTAAATACCTTTTCATAATTTCTTTCAGATAAAAATTCATTTCGTGCCAACCGGGACAATCGATCATATTCGTTATCTATCCTTTGCACGGCTTGCAAAATGGAGGCTGCGGTTAGGTCCGTAGGAAAGGCCCATTCCATTTTTCCCAGGTATTCTGTGAAATGCGGATTATCAAAATACAGAAAGGGCAAACCAATAGCCGTGTATTCATATATTTTATTAGAAGCAGTGCCCAATGTTGCATTCATAACATCCTTCTTGGTATAGATAGCCAACCCAATATGACATTCCCGCGTGATGTAAGGTAATTTTTGATAGGTAACTTTATCTAAGATTGTTACTTCATTATGCAACTTATTATGATCAATTATTTCTCGGAGTTTAGCATCGTAAGTTGCATTAATAGATCCAATTAACCGTAACCTTAGCGGTTTATTATTTATTGTACAGGGAAGGAGTTCCATGATTTCTTCAAAGCCATGACCTCCACTGACAGTCCCCTGGTATATCAAAACAATTTCATCATCAGACTTTTGAGGTAAGGGCACTTCAGAATAAAAACGAAGGGAAGGATAATTAGGAAGCACCTTTTGAATTCCGTTTAGGTTGTGCATTTTATACAAAGCCATTCGTTCTGCTGAAGGAATTGTAAAAATATCCAGGTTGGGTAAAACCTTTCTCTCCAAGTAATAAGCAAAGTACAAAAGAGAAAATGGCCGAACAATTTTCATCTCAATCACATCGTGATTGTGATACCAATAGACCTCTCTCTTCTTGTAGACCAACTGGCTAAACCAGCAAGTCATAGTAGCCACCGAATCGTAAAGAAGAATCAAATGTGGTTTTTCTTTTTTCCGAAGTCGAGTGTATTCTTTCGTGAAATCTGTAAAGGTTTTTAGTCTGTCCTTAAATGATTGCGCCCTCCTGAAAATACTATGGGTGATAACATTTTGAGGATATCCTTCATCAATGTGACCTTCATTAATAACCTCCAGGACCAGTATGCGTTTAAATTTCGCAGCTAATAAATGGATTGCATTCTTAGTTGGCGGGTAGAAATCTACTTCATTATACATGACAACCATTACTGTATACTCCTCCTTCACATTCGCGCTGTTCAACTTTCCGAAATTCTACTCTTGATAGCTTTTGCCGGCGCACCACCATATATAGTGTCCTTCAGCAATCGGCCTTTCACCACACTGTTGGCGGCTACAACGACTCCATCTTCAATCGTAGTGCCTTCACAAATGAGGCAGCCTCTCCCTATCCAAACGTTATTTCCAATCCGGATAGCCGCTTGTTTATCTTCCCTGCCCATCATAATTCCATCCCCTGCATAATTGTGCGTCGTATCCCGGATAGACGTATACTCTCCTATCTGAACATAGTTGCCGATCGAAATATCATACTCACAGGAAACCAGTACATGATAAGAGAAAACAACATGATCACCGGTCCTAAAGCAACTCATGGAATTAAAATGGAAGATGCAATAATCATAAATAGTATTCAGAGAGCCGATTTTAATGGCATTGGCCATTCCGTGTATTTTCACGTGCCGGCCCAAATTCAGTGTTGCTGATTTAAAATAAAGAATCGCTTTTATTTTTCTCAAATGGACCTTGCTCATTGCTCGTAATCCGACATGAATCAATTTCCTGAAAGTGTCGTACGCACCGAATTTCAAAATGTAGTCCCTAAATTTCCCCAATGGTTTTGCGAGATTAATTAGGCCTGGCTATAAAATCTGTTGTGGTGAAATCATCCTTATTCTCAAACTGACGATCTACTGCAATTGTGCTTCCATCATGGTTCAACAAATAAATGGTGTACTGCCGGTCCATTATCCAATTGAAAAGTGAATGAGCGCGCTTACGATTCTTTTCAAAATGCTGATGAGGCAGTGATTCAAAAAAGATGACAGGTTTGTATTTTTCTATAAACTTTTGCGCCCCGGTCATGACTTCCAATTCATAACCTTCTACATCTACCTTCATGATCACTTGCTCCCGGGTATCAATTTTAAATTCAATATCATCCAATGTCCAGATTGCTATTTGGCGGTTATAAATTAAATCGGAAGGCGTAGTCTCTGTCTGATGAACAGTAGCCCGAGTGTCTTCAACACCATGAAAATATAGTTGCTCAATAGATGATCTTGACCCCAGTCCAAAACAACTAATAGAGACATTCTTTATTTCATTCAATCGAATCAAATATTCCGTATAGTAAACACAAGTTGGATTGGGTTCAAATCCGAAATAACGGATAGCAGGATCAATGGCTTTAACCTTCAAAAGCGTTTGCCCGACATTGACGCCGATATCGATAAATACCGAAAATGGATCTTTACGATATTGCTTTTGTAATTCAATGAATAACCATAGTTCTGATTGTTCGCCAACAGCTAAATCATACCCTATCGCATCGATTACCGGAATGCGCCATTGACGAGAATAAAGAGTACTCTTCCTAATCGAAATTTTATTGCGCAGCAAATTCAGCTTCCCTGACAATCTCAATCCGATGGCTTTTAGATTCAGCTTCACGATTTACACTCAGAATTGTATCATCGGCTCAGGTGGAATTTAAGCCTTAGCATTTCCATGACCTTTGCTCTTTCAAATTCATTGATTGCTGTAGGAATGGTCAGGAGAAACATTGCCATAATGTAGATGACTTTATAGATTTCAATTCCAATCCCTGGAGATAAAAGAAAGATCGGGATGATCCCTGCTAATCCTGCTACTAAAATCAAGGCCAGTTTTTTAATCACTTTAATATCGGGGTAATGATATTTTCTGAATTCCTTATTCAATACCAATATGAATCCCAGGCCGAATCCAATACTTTGGCCAATGTAATACCCATAAATACCAATTTTAGGAATCAATATCAGCGATGCGATGATGTTGAGGAATACACTGATGGAACTGACTATGCCGACATAGGTTCCATGACCCTTCGATACCAGGAAGCTGGTAATAACCGCCGAAACCACTATAATCATGTTGATCAGAATAATGAAGACAAATATTTCACGGCCGGGTAAATAGGCAGCGCCAAAAAAAGTCTTTATCAAAATATTCAGGTAACAAATCAAGACAATAGAGATTAAAAAACAGGCGACGGATATATATCGTAATTGCATGGACTTCAATTGCGTTCCATTGTTTTCATTGCGCGCCAGGAAGGTGATGTTGACAGATTGAAAAGCTGTAGGCACAATGCTCATGATAGCCACCATAGCTGTGGCAATGCGGACATAACCGAATTGCTCAATGCCAATAAATTTGGAAAAAAGTCCAATCAACATAATATTGAAAATTGCACCGGCCAAAACATTACCCAGGTAATAGACAAATCCTTCACGAAAAACCTGGACGGTTTCATTCCCAATATTGTTGAGCTTTAAATGAACTTGTTTTTCTCTTAGCATTCGTCTAAGCATCCACCACGATAATACTGCATTGATGAATTGAGAAGCAATCAGCGCCCATAAAGCGATTTTGATACTGACTTCAAATATGGACAAAAGCAGAACAGTAGAGACCAAGGCAATGCCATTGGACATGATCATACGAATGGCATATTTTTTGAATTCGCCTAATCCCAAAATCAACGTTAAAGGAACCTGGAAAATAATTTGCATCAGGGCCACCAGGCCGATTAATTGAATTGGTTTGTCGGTGATTGAATTATGAAACAAGAGCTTGTCAAAAAAATCCGGGAAAAAATATATGGCTAGTGTAAATAGCGAGTTCAATATTAATTGAATAATAAAAATGATCAGGAACCGGTTGCCGATTTTATCCGTTTGAATTTCACTCAGCTTCGCACTGCTTCGCTGAAGTACCATTGTGGATCCAACATCACAAATCTGGTTGATGGAAGCTGCTGAGGCAATGATGGCATTGTATAAACCAAACCCGGTTGGGTTTAAGAACCTCGCCAATATATTCAGTAATACAAAGTTTAAACCTTTGGCTCCAATATTGCTGGCTAACACCCACGACCCTGCTTTGACGAACTTTCTGATCATGTAGAAAATTCCAATTTCAAATTTCTCGTTTGAGCACTTTGAATTTGGGCGCTGTCTTAATTCTATTGTTAACAAATTCGGGATCTCTCACATAGAGTGTATTATAGGATCCGAATTGTTCGACAGCCATTAATGTTCTATCGAGTGGATTGTATTGATAGGATCGGAATCCCAATTCGAGGAAGCGATCATGTATTTTACTTTCATCATAACCATATCGATGACCGATGCCCGGCAATTCAATGATAATTGCTTTTACTCCCTCTTGTTCCAGCGTCTTTGATGCCCCTTTAATCACTTCGGTTTCAAATCCCTCGACATCAACTTTCATCAGTATGGGAATTGGTTTGGTTTGAGTGACCTGATCCAGCGTCATCACCGGAACTTCTATCGTACCTGATCCACCTTCTTTGGACACATGATTTTGTGTATCCATTGTGTTGGTGAAATGAATAGTTCCCGGTTCGCTTCCAACTGCGGCATTATAGGCTGTTACTTTATCATTAATCTTATTAGCCTCAATATTCCTTTTCAATTTGGCAAACGTTGCGGGCACGGGTTCAAATGTCAGACTGTTAGCTCCCACATGAGCACTAGCGAGCATGGTGAAGCTACCGACGTTAGCGCCAATATCGGCAAAGGCGTCTCCCTCCCTGAGAAAATGAAGAAGAAAACTCATGTCATTAAATTCATGCAGGCCACAATAGAGGTTACCGGTAGCTCCAGTCATTCCTTTTTCAACTACTAATTTGGCTTTGTCCGTAAACGAATAAAGAATGGGTTGAGAAGCAGTGCGCAACCGAAGCTGCCATCTGGCAAATCGCAATAGCGCATTGAATTTGTGATCCTTATTTAAAGGATGATTGACTATGAAATTAACAACATGCTTAAGTCCCATAAGCGACATGCATTCAATTATGATTGATAAGGGTATCCGGTTTTACTACCTGTATATCTTCCAGTGTTCTCCCGATGAGATCACCATACGTCCGAACAGTGAAATTATTTTGCGGCCCACTGAATTCAAATGGTGAATGCATTGGTGGAGCATTCCTGAAAAAATTGCCAATACTATAAACATCACTGAACGGCCCCGTATCCCAATTGATTTTGTTCAGCAGGTCTTCTCCCCCCATACCACCGAAATTATTATTGATCATGACCAGGTGACCGCCCCCCTGCGTGATGACAAAGTCTTTGTCTTCTGTCCCATAAAAACAATTGCTCATCAAAGTGGTAAAGGAGACATTGTTGGTAATTCCCGACCGGTAGAATGAGCCGGAATGCTCACTGTAATTTGAAGTCGCTAGTGTATTGCACACGAGGCAAACGATATCAGTGGTATTAAAAGCGAAAGAACAATTTTCAATTTTCAATATATCAGTCATCCCGAGATTGATAGCCCCGATGTTATAGCCGAGCATGGAACAGAAATTAAAATAGAAATTTTTTGTATTGGAATATCCACCAATCACCGCGGATTCTGTTTCCCAGTGTATTCCATCTGGTGTATATCCTCTGAAATCGCATCTATCAAAAGATATTTCATCTACCTGCAGGTTGTTGTCCTGATTTAAGTTAACATTCGCAGAGCCAGGGCCGCCACAACCGCCGAAAGAACAATTTTTAAAAGAGACCTGGTAGATAAAGGGCCTCATTTCAATATCATGTTTTAAGAGTTGGCTTGATCCTTTTGTGAAATCCATATTCTCAATTAATCCCACGCAGTAATTCTGGATTCGAAGGAGAACGCCACCATCAGAGCCTATCCATTGGAGCGAAGAGCCAACCATGGCGTCATTACTCATTGACGTACCAATCAAATTAATGGACTTACCGTTAGGTAATACATTGCCAAGCTCCAACGTTGAACTGATCTTATACTGTCCCAGAGGAAAATCAATATTAATCGATCCCTCATATTGACTGGCGATGTCTATTGTTTTCTGAATAGCCTTTGTATCGTCAATCTCATCATCTCCGCGTGCTCCAAACCAGCAGGGATTTAGAGCACTTAATGTTCCCATTTTGAATTCAACATTCGCGTTTTCACTAAATACCTGGGATTCTCCTATGATAGTGACTTTTTTCTTGAACATGATTTTCACAGAATCAATTGTTTCAAGAAATGCACCTGGATAGAGTATAACATCCTGGTTAAAGATGATATCCTTATCAAATATTTTTGGTTCGCTTATCACCAGGAGAGATGGAGTACCGGCAAGTAACAGACTTTTCTCAGTCTTGTGACAACTGATCGAAACTACCATTGAAAATAGCAGAAAATAAATATAGAATAGTCTGGCCTTGATGTTTGTCATTAAAGTATTAAGTAATCCAGGTTAACATTGCTGCTCACTATGCCTTTCACATCAAAGATTATTCTTAATTCCATCATCAAATATGGCATTAGATACAAATGAAATTTTATTTCTCTTCTAACATTTTATGAAAAGCTGTCAATACAATATTAGCTCTTTCTTGATATGAATAATGGCTATTTCTACTTCGTTCAGCCGCAGCAAATCTGATACTTTTGGCTTCATCAAGGCTCATTTGAAGAACATCCAAAGAAATGGCTTCTAGCTCCTCCACCGATGTATACAGCTTTATTTCCTTATCAACCTGGAAAAATTCACGATGTTCAATTGAATCAGGTGCTAATTGTATTCCTCCTATTGCGGGTATTTCGAAACTCCGCATATTATGCGAGTTAATATTATGTGGCCTGAAAATATTTATTTGAGCTCTGTATCTTTTCAGTGTTAACCAATAATCTTCTCCATAAACACCAGTAAACACTCTGAAGTTTTTTTTAGCTCTTCCAAAATACTTATCCCAACCCAAACCATAAATGTCAATAGGTAAATCCCGCTTTATTAATTCTGAAAGTAGTTGAAATCTTAATTCACTGTCAGGCCCGCCTATAAAACATAGTTTCTTTACTTCCTCTACTTCTAAATCAATTTCATCTGCCTTTTGCTGTGTTTCCTTTGGTATATCATATCCAAAAGGCAAGTGTACTAATTGAATTTTAGGACTAAAACGCTCTTCAATTTCTTTGATTAAGTCTTTGGAATAACAAAAGATTAGATCATATAATGGAATGGCATTTTCAATTTCATTTCCTCCACCACTTCGAAAAGTTCTTATAAATGGATGATCAGGATTATAATTTACAATTTTAATTCCTAATTCCTTTATTTGAATCAACGTTTCAGGTTGCAAATCAACACCTTTAAATACCCATACAATATCAGGCAGGTCCTTTTTTACAAACTCTAAAAAAAGATTGTTAAATTCTCTTATTTTAGGATTTGTACCTAATTTAAGTCTGTATTGCACTTTTCTGAATAAGCTGCCACCAAAATATTCTCTTACAATGTCCGGCCATGGATAAAGCTGAATATCTCTTACGAAAGGGCGCATATAATTAATGTAATGTTTCTCCAAGGCATTCCAATGGCTATACGAACCTGCAACTAATATTTTCATTTTAATTAATTGTTCAAATTTTTATATGGAGTTCCTTGTCCACCGATGCCTTCTTAAATTGACTTTAGGTCTTAATATTTCAAAGTGTCATATAATGAAAATGAGCATGACTCCCCAAAACCTTTTTTAGGTCGAATACAATCCCTTTGTTTGATAGAATATTGGTTACAAAATTTTCGCCAGAACTAATATAGTCCTTATGCCCCACCGCCAGTATAATTGCATCATACTTCCCTTCCGGTTCTCTCTTTAGATCAATATCATATTCATGTTTCACTTCTTCTACCGAAGCATAAGGATCGATGACGTCAATCGTTACGGAGTAATCCTCCAGCTCGCGGATGAGATCCACCACCTTACTATTTCTGATATCGGAAACATCCTCTTTGAAGGTGATGCCCATGACGAGCACGCGGCATTCACCAGGATTGTGGCCTTTCTCGATCAGCGCCTGCACCACCTTTTTCGTAATGAAATGCGGCATGTAATCATTGACTCGACGACCCGCAGCGATGACCTGTGGTTCATAGCCAAGCGACCGTGCCTTATGCATGAGATAAAACGGGTCCACACTAATGCAATGTCCACCCACAAGACCCGGATAATATTTATGGAAATTCCATTTCGTACCGGCAGCTTCAATGACTTCCCGGGTATCGATACCCATACGATCAAAAATGATGGACAACTCATTCATCAGGGAAATATTTAAATCGCGCTGTGTGTTCTCGATCACTTTCGCAGCTTCCGCAACTTTTATTGATGTTGCACGATGAAGTCCGGCATGAATAATAGTGCCATATACTTTCGCAATTTCTTCCAACGCTTCAGCATCATTGCCACTTACAATTTTCAGAATATCAGAAAGCTTCCTGTTCTTATCTCCTGGAACAATGCGCTCAGGGCTATAGCCGTATTTGAAATCTTGTCCGCCTTTCAATCCTGATGCTTTTTCTAATTCCGGCAAACAATCTTCCTCCGTGCATCCTGGATACACTGTGCTTTCATAGATGACATAATCGCCTTTCTTCAATGCACGACCGACACTTTGACTGGATTTAATCAGCGGCAATAAATCCGGCACTTTATGATCATCGATATCGGTGGGTACCGCTACAATATGAAAATGAGCATTGCGTAAATCTTCAGGATTGGACGTAAAGGTGATGTCTTTGTTTTGAAATTCTGTTTCAGGAATTTCTTTTGAAGGGTCTATTCCCTGCTTCATCAGGTTGATCCGCGCTTCATTGATATCAAAACCAATGACGCGGAAGTATTTCGCAAATTCCAATGCCAATGGCAGACCTACGTAGCCGAGACCGGTGACACTGATTGCTTTTTCTTTTGATTTAAGTTGATCGAATAGACTCACTTGTTGTGTAAATGTTTAAGTGGGGAAATTGTTAAGTGAGGAAATTGTAACGAGGGTTAAATGGTTAATTGTGGAAATGTTTAAAGGCCAACATAAACATTTAAACACTTAAACATTTAAACCCTTCATATCACCATGCCTGCTGCAACTGTTTCATTGCTTCCTTCGTCTATCAGGATAACACTGCCGGTGATCCTGTTTTTCTGATACGCATCGACAAACAAAGGCAATGTTGAACGAATCGAAATCCGTGCAATGTCATTCATCCCGATTTGCTTGTTGTTCATATCGCGATGCAAAGTGTTCACATCCATTTTGTAACGAACCTCTCTGATGATACATCGGGCTTCTTTGGTGGTATGCCGCAAAACATACTTTCCTCTTTCCTGCAAAGGCTTATCATGAAACCAGCAAATCATCAGGTCAAGATCCTGTTCCTGCCGGGGTACGTTATTCACTCTCACGATCATATCCCCGCGACTGATATCAAAATCATCCTTGATGTGCATCGTTACACTCATCGGCGGAAAGGCTTCATCGAGATCTCCGTCATAGGTTTCAATGCGTTCAATGCTGGTGGTAAATCCAGATGGCAACAACATCACTTCATCTCCTTTCTTAAATATTCCACCGGCCACTCTTCCTGCATAGCCACGATAGTCATGATACTCATCGGTATATGGTCGTATCACATATTGCACCGGAAAGCGGCAATCGATAAAATTGTAATCGCTGGCGATGTGAACATTCTCTAAATAATATAACAACGTAGCTCCATGGTACCAGGGCATATTATTACTGCGATCAACAATGTTGTCTCCCTTCAATGCAGAAATGGGAATGAAATTTACATCATGCACATCCAGCTTGCTGGCAAAGGACTCAAAATCATCATGGATGCGATCATACACTTCCTGGCTGTAATCCACCAGGTCCATTTTATTGATGCAAACCACTAAGTGAGGAATTTGTAATAAACTCGCAATGACTGCATGTCTGCGCGTTTGTTCCAATACTCCTTGACGTGCATCTATTAATACCAATGCCACATTCGCTGTACTGGCACCGGTTACCATGTTTCGTGTGTATTGTATATGTCCCGGTGTATCGGCGATAATGAATTTTCTCTTTGGCGTGGAAAAATATCGATACGCAACATCGATGGTAATCCCTTGTTCGCGTTCTGCTTTTAATCCATCCGTTAACAATGCGAGATTAATACCTTCCTCGCCTCTTCGTTTCGATACTTCTTCGATGGCATCATACTGATCCTGGAAGATGGATTTACTGTCGTACAATAATCGTCCGATCAGCGTTGATTTTCCATCGTCCACACTGCCTGCCGTCGTGAAGCGAAGAAGCTCGGATGACTTATCGATTTGCTGTTGATTTTGCTTGATCATTGATTAGCTCTTTTTGCCCCTAAATCCCCTGAAGGGGACTTCAATTGACCTAAAGGTCAATCGTAATTCAAAGTTGGTTCTCATCAAATTCATTTTTCATTTTATCGATAATGCGAAGCATTATATCAAGTCCCCTTCAGGGGATTTAGGGGCAGAGGGCTAGAAGTAGCCCTGCTTCTTGCGATCCTCCATCGCCGTCTCACTTCGCTTATCATCGGCACGTCCACCACGTTCAGTGAGGCGTGAGGTAGCAACTTCTTCAATAATCTCCTCTAAAGTATTCGCTGATGATCGCCACACACCGGTGCAGGTCATATCGCCGATCGTTCGACAACGGATGAGTTCTTCAAATACAACTTCATCAGGTCGCTTATTGATATAATCACAATCGGCGAGCAACATGCCATCACGTTCGAAGACATTTCTCTTGTGAGCAAAGTATAAATTCGGTAGTGGAAAATTTTCCGCAGCCAGGTAATTCCATACATCCAGTTCTGTCCAGTTGCTGATCGGGAAGACTCGAAAGTGTTCGCCGAAATGTTTTCGGCCGTTGAATAGATTCCACAGTTCAGGACGTTGATTTTTCGGATCCCATTGACCGAATTCATCACGGTGACTAAAGAAGCGTTCTTTGGCTCTTGCTTTTTCTTCATCACGACGTCCCCCACCCAGCGCAGCATCGAATTTTCCCTTTTCTAATTCATCCAGCAAAACAAAAGTTTGCAGAGCATTTCGGCTGGCATTAAATCCTTTCTCTTCTTTAATGCGTCCTTCATCGATTGCTTTCTGAACGGAACCTACTTGCAAGCGGAGGTTATATTTTTCAACCAGCCAATCTCTGTACTCCATCGTCTCCGAAAAATTGTGACCGGTATCAATATGCAATAATGGAAACGGAACGCGTGCCGGATGAAAAGCTTTCACGGCGAGATAGACCATGAGGATGCTGTCTTTCCCTCCGGAGAAAAGGATTACAGGATTTTCAAACTGTGCCGCTACTTCACGCAGGATGAAGATGGATTCCGATTCGAGTTCTTCAAGATGATTTAGGTGGTACTTCATTTCTCTGCGTCTCTGCGTGAGACAATTTTAAAATTTAATTCCAGGTAATATCGCCTTCACTAATTCAAGCAGATTGTCTTGCACCGACTTTCCAAAAGTGGTTATATGAATATCTGGATTCAATGGAACTTCATACGGAGCATTGATCCCGGTAAAGTCAGTTATCTCCCCCGCTCTCGCTTTTTTATACAGACCTTTCACATCCCTTGCTTCACATTCTTCCAATGGTGTATCAATGTAGATTTCGACGAAATCCGACGCCCCGATGATGGTCTTGGCTTGCTCTCGCATTTCAATCATCGGCGAAATAAAACTCACAATGCAGATCTGCCCGTTCTGCACAAACAACTTCGCAATCTCAGCGATGCGTCTGATATTTTCTTTTCGATCCTCTTCCGAAAATCCAAGATTGTTATTGATGCCTGTCCGGATATTATCTCCATCCAACACAACAACATGATATCCTTGTTCGAAAAGTTTTCTTTCCAATGCAATCGCCAATGTACTCTTCCCCGATCCTGACAGTCCGGTAAACCAAAAGACTTTGGCTCGCTGACCGAGACGTATTTCACGGTCGGTGCGGGAGAGGAGGTTGGTGGGGTGGAGGTTATTCATGATTGCCCGCTGTCTTGTTCGCTTCGACTACGCTCAGCGACCAAGAGCATCCTACTAAGCATTTTCCTGATTGTTTCGACTACGCTCAACAATGAATTTCATCCTTAGCTCTTCACTTTTCGTTTTTCACTTTTCGTTTTCAAAAGGGCAGGGCTTCGCCTTCTGATGCATCGCAGCAGTATGAGCAATATGAGCAGCAGAGAAAATTCTAAATTCTCATTCCTCTCATTCCTCTTACTCTCTTGCTCCTCTTACTTTCTTACCCTCTCACTCTCTCACCATTTCTTCACTACCATCGACGCATCCACCTGGATCACCATCTGCAATCCCAGGCTTTCCAACGCTACCATCACTTCGTGTTTACTATGTTGTTTGACTATTGTTCCTTCCATGCCGGCAAGTTGCCCATAGGCGAGAATGACTTGTTCGCCGATGTGCATGGATAGAGTTTCTGTTTTTATTTCGAGATCCGTACCGCTTACTTTTTGCAGCCACTGCATTTCACGTTCACTGACGTGGCAGTCTTTGTTGTCAGTGCGAAGCATGCCTTGCACATAAGGCAATGCGAGTACATCATTGCGACGTTCACGATCGAAGCGTACGAAAGTGTAACAAGAGATCAGCGGATGTTCGTAAGTAACAACTTTGCGATTGTACTTCGCAGTTCGTTTTCGCAAGGGCACAAAGGCTTCCATACCCATCGCCTGCAAGCGATCGCGTACAAACTTTTCGCATTTGATTTTGGTGCGGACTACGAGCCATGCCTTTGCCCCTAAATCCCCTGATGCTTCGACCTGCTTTCGCTCAACCTTATGCGACAGCTCTGCAACCGGGGACTTCCTGTTTCCAATCCCGGAAACTGCTGACTGATTACTGATTACTGTCAACTGATTACTGCTTACTTGTCCTTGGCCCATAGTAGTAGTGGTTGAGGATCAAATTGTTTCCAGTCGATTTTGGGGAGCTCATCATTGCGATAGATGATGTAGCGGATCTTGCGATGGATGAGGTCTTCGGCTTTACGGATGAGTTTAATGAGATAGTTTTCATCGATGTCGCCGGTAAACATCAAATCGATGACGGGACTATCGAGACCTTTTGAAAACTGCCCGACGATATATACCTCCCTGATTTCGCCCAGGCGTTCGATCACGGTATCGATGATCCGGTCGAATCCGATGTACTTCATCAGGATCGTGTGGACCTCCTCGAAGAGGGGGTGGTCGGTATTGGCCTGGAAATACTTTCGGTTGCCTTCGCTGAAGGATTTCAGCATGCCGGCCTTCTCGAACCGGTTGAGTTCCAGTCGGATGGCGTTGCTGGACTCGCCGAATTCGGATTCCAGTCCACGTAAGTAGCTGGTACTCCGGCTATTGAGGAAGAACTTGAGTAGCAGTTTTATCCTCGTTTTGGACGAAATGAGGGTTTCGATCATGGTGCTCCCCGTTATTTAATGAGTAGTAAAAATACTCAGTAATGGGTAAAAATCAAGAGTGGGGCTTGATTTTGGGGAGGGGAGCAAAGAGTGGGCCAGAAAAAAGAGGGTAGAACAGGAAGGAAAAGTTGACCAGAAAATAATTATACAATCATGAAGCAGATATCATGTCTAAAATGTGAAATTTCCCTTATTTATATAAAGATTAACTAACATGCAAATAAAAATGATCACTATTTCATTAAGTCTATAAGCAATTTCAAATTGCCTAAAAACTAAATAAAATCGTGACCACGAAAACACTTGTTGTTTAGAAAATGCTCTATTAATTTACATTAAACAAAAGATAATTTCATTCTATTATTAAAAAATATTTACATGAAATTATAGGGCCTTAATAATATAATTAACATAAGCATTCACAGGCCTTGTTTCATTTCCACCAATTGCATTTGTTGAGACATCACTAAAACCACCATGCATTACTCCAGCACAATTTCCACATTGTGCAACCAAAGAAGGTCCTTTTGGCTTGTTATATAAATGGCTATGACTTATTAATTGATCTTCTTGAAAACTACCAACTTCATTTTTTAAACCCGTCCTTGAATTGGCATCCGGATCTGAATAATTATCATTCCTTGAACCATTTACACCTCTTAAAAAAACACCTCGAAGATCCGGTAGTTTATGCACGTCATTATTAAGCCCTGTGATCGGACCCCAATAGTTAAGTACGACTTGACATAATTCGGGATATTTCGACCTTGAGATATTATCTCCATTGCAAAGTAACCAGCCATTAGGTATTGATGTTATTGGTCCTGGCCAAGCAATAATTGAACCAATTGGGGCTTCTAAAGCGACAGGCTTTTCTGAGCTATTAGTAAACCCAAAAACTGAAATAAATAAAACTACTATAAAAGTAGAAATTGATAGTGTTGTAAAAGTTTTCATATTAAAATAATTTTTGGTTACATGTAAATAATTTAAGTACGAAATGAGAAATTGTGTTTGATTAATTTCCCTCATATTTCCTATTTATGTTCCAAAAATAATTTCCTTTAGATCACTACTAAATATAACTTTAGTTATATAAGGGCATTTTTAAACATCCTGAAATACAATCCATTATTTTTAATGTATAATAAATATTTATTTGGTTAATCAGTCCGTTTGTAATTAATTATAAATAGTACAATGATTTTATCTACGCACCTGAATTTTTAAGTTTTATAATGGCCTCTGTTTTGTTGGACACCTGGAGTTTCTCATAGATTTTGTGGATATGTTGTTTGACAGTGCCAGTAGTGATATGAAGGAGGTCGCCTATCTCTTTATAAAGAAGTCCTTTTGAAAGCTGTTGAAGGATCTCAAATTCACGACCAGTAAGTGGCAAGGATGCAACTACTGGGGTAACCTGCATTTTTTGAAAAACATCCAGAATTCTCCTGGCAATGGTGGGACTCATGGGTGAACCTCCATGGAAAAGCTCACGAACAGCAGAAATAATTTTATTAGGAGAAGATCCTTTAAGAATATATCCTTTTGCTCCAGATTGAAGTGAGTTGAAGATTTTATCATCGTCTTCATAGACAGTGAACATACAGTATTGAGTAGCTGGGCAATGTTCAACCAAGAATTGCATTGCTTCAATACCACTGGCTCTGGGAAGTCCTATATCGACGATAAGTACATCTGCGGGATTGGAAGGAAGAAAATGCATTGCATCTTCAGCATTATTATAGATCTGCTGACAGGACATGTCATCTTCCTCATTGAAGACATCTTTGAGTTGTACAGCAACTTCTTTCAAGTCCTCCAGGATGGCTATTTTTATTTTTTCCATGTCTACGAAGTTAGTGGAGCAGAAAAAGTAACATCCGTTCCATGCCCTGTCTGTATAAAATTAATGTGGCCACCGATAGACGTTATTCTTTTTTCGCAATTAAACAGACCATTGCCTTTTTCCATTGCATTTTCGGTTTTGAAACCTTTACCATCCTTCTCAGAAACAATGATTTGGATTTGATCACCAGTTTTGAAATGAATTGAAATATGGTGGGTTCCGGAATATTTCACTGCATTATTGAGTACTTCTTTAAACACCAGGAAAAGGTTTCTTCGTTTCTCTCCGCCTACTTCAATAGTAGCCAATTCGGTATCCTCTGTTTCAAACACAAGCTCAATTTGATGATCAGACAAAAACTCAGAAGCATACCGGCGTAGATAACCTACCAGGTTTTCTGCATTGTCAAACCTGGAGTTCATTGCCCAGATGATTTCGGACATATTTCTTACCAATGAATTGCTGTGCTCTGCGATCCGTTTGATTTGTTCAACCTCTTCTGCATCCTTGGCTTGTTTCAATGCTCTGTCACTCAGATATCTTATTGTGGTAAGGCCGGAACCGAGATCATCATGCATTTCAGAGGCGATGCGGGAACGTTCATTTTCTACAACTTTTTGATTTTGGATAATCAAAGCTTGTTCACGTAAAAGCGCATCTTTCCTGTCGAATTCATTTTGTTGCTTTTTGCGCTGGTATGAAATGAAAAACCAGATTAGTAAAATAGCGAGCAACACCGGCATGACAAAGGCAGCTAAGATGATATGGTAGATGGTGGCTTCGTCGTTGAACATATGGCGGCTCCGAAATAAGCTAAACTTAAGAAGATATTTCCAATGTTAAGTAGATCGAAATAGATAATATAATGTGGGTTGTCCGTAATAAGAAGATTAATAAACCCAAGGATGGGAAATGAAGATGTGTAAAAAATCAGGATACCGAAAATAAAATAGAGATATGGATCTATAAACACATTGAAATAAGGATAACGGTAAATAACTTCATAAAGGTATTGTAACATAAAGGGAATTAGTAAAACATATCCAGCATTATATGAGACTATATCAATGGTATTTCTAGCTTGGAATCCAAATTGCCAAATTAGAGTAACACAAATAAACATAATTATGGTAAAGCCAAGTTTCCTGCTCCATACCTTTTTTTTATTTATGTTATAAAAGACAAATAAGTAATAAAAAAGGCACAGTTTTGAAAACAAATTTTTAAGTGGATAATTACTTATATCTCTTTTTTGAATGTAATAATCAACTGGGATTTCAAGTATAAACACCATCGCCATGAAGCTCAGAAAATAAGGAAAGGGTTCGTGCCCTTTGTTTTTATTCCATGCTGCCACGGCAAGTGAAACTATGAGTATCGCTTTGTAGAATTGCATTTATTAATCCAATTCTACTCCCTATTGACAAGACAGGCCTCCAGGTACTATCTCATTTAACGTGTCACCGCTAAATTTCTTGGGGGGTTTCAAGTCCCCAAAATTGTAGGTGCTAAAAGGTATAATTTCCCATGTATTTGGTGCCGAAGATTTTCTCGCAAATTGTAAAACTACTGATGACATGTTCTTATTTACACTTGTAGCTCCTTTCATATATCCATTCTTTCCATAATGTACAGGATAAATAAGATAGCCTTTATCTTTCCAAGTATTGGGATTAGTAAAATCGATTTCATTAACATAATGAATTGCCACTTTTTGCAAAAAAGTATCCAAAGGTATGTAGATTGCCGTAGTTAAGTCCAAGTCTGCCTTTAATGCCTTGACATTTTGATCTGTGGAATTTTGAATGACTCTTTTTCTGTCTTGATAAATTTTATAAAAACATTTTGCGGAATCAAGGGGTAAAAATCTATATGGTGGAGCTGCAACTAATTCCTTCAAATAATTATCATAATCTTCTCTATCCTGGATAATATTCTGAGCTTTATCATAAAGCGAGTCACGGTTTTCAATATTTTTAAAATATTGATCTGTTAAATATTTATTGAATTGGACAATAGATTGTGGTTGTTTTCTTTTTTCAGTAAGAAGCAAGAACAATAATATTATTATTACTAATAATAATCCAATAATTATTATATTCTTTCTCATTTTACAAAATTTAGGAGTAAGTATTTTATTTATTTCTGCTCAAAATTGCAATTATTGTAATTTAGTCTTCAATTGTTTGTCAATATAGTAAAGAATTTATGATCCACCAAATTACATATTGAAGTCTAGATAAAAATTTCTAAACTCTTCTTTTACCTCCCTTTATTGTATTGCTCTCAAAAACCACATTATTTATTGAATGATCTTCCTGTCTCGAATTCTTATACTGAACCTCCTTCCTTTTTCATCGACCTTAAGAGCAATACTCTCTTCATAATCTTCCCTCTTTTCAGCCTTATTATACAAATTTCTGGCAGGTTGGTGGGCTATGGTATATAACCTTTGTTATATGCCTAGATTAACAGTGCATAAGAACTAAATCGACAGAGATTGATTCCTTATTATAAAACCAAAATCCCCGCCAGCCTACGCCACCAGGGATTCTTGTTTGGGGTTTTTATGTACTATCCGCTCTTATGGAAAACGGATGCAGTAGTCCCAGGTCGGATGGGTGGACCGCATCTGGGCAATAAAATCATGAAGGATAAGCGCACAATTGCTGGCATTCTGAGCATTGGTATATCCTCCGCAGAGTTCTTCAAACTGACCGGTGAGATGGTTGAATTTAGCTTTGGAAGCAAATGGATTCCCGTTGATGGTACCGGCTTGCGCGCTGAAATTGTAATTCTGGGTCGGCTGTCCAACGTTGGTCAGCCATATTTCCATCAACTGATCGTAAGGAGCATCTTTACAACTACCCGGCACATCGCTATACCAGCCAAATGGCCAGGGCTGATCATCATAAAGTGCCTGCAATTCTTCCATTGTAAAACAGTCACAAGGCGGATACACGACGACTATTAAATCCGATCCATCGCAATCTTGATCGATACCATCATTTGGAATTTCTGTTGCACCAGGATGAATAGAAGAATCAAAACTGTTACAATCACCAGTAGTAGTAACACATCCGGGTGGTTGGCTACAGGCAAGAATAGATACATCCGCACTACCATAACCATCACCATCAGGATCAGGATGATAATAAATTTGACCTACTACACCTGGATCATCTCCATCAATAAGTCCATCACAATCATTATCAATGCCATCACACGTTTCTGTGGCTCCGGGGTGAATTTCCGGATTATTGTCATCACAGTCATTTCCGGATCCCGAGCAAGCTCCCACCCAACTATAGCCATCGTTGTCAGCATCAGCATATCTATCCCCATGATTGAGGTGCGTTTGTAATGCGTTCTGCGGCACATTCATGGAAACATAGGTGCTATCCGGCTTAAGGTGACATATGGCCACAAACTCAGGTGGCGTCCTGGAATCAATTTCCTGTTGCCCATCCGTAGACTCGATAGTACCGCCCTCCTTTTCACAGCTGACCATAACCAATAAAAACATGGCAGCCATGATGAATAGTAAATTTTTCATAATTGATTTTTTAAAAGTGAGTAAATAAGTTTTGTCATTCATATTGATTAAAACATGACAAACTTATCCTCACAATTAGGCGTGTGGAATATAACCTTGGTTATAGGAAGGCGGAAGAGGTGGAAAAGTCAGAAGAGGCGGAAAAGGCAGAAATGCGTGAAAGACGGAACAGAAAATAATTAACCTTCAACAATCCTTTCAGTAAAACACCCCCGCCACTAACTTATAATGCCACCCTTCCCAGGCAATGCCGATCGACACACATAAATAAATGCGTTCCCGGTGTGCTAACTCATCAGGATTTTCGATGATCTTCTCCCGGAAAATAGGATCCGTTAAAGGCAAATCATACATCGTCCCATGATGCTCAAAACATGCGCGGATCTGCGGCTTATTCCGGCGATTCTCACTGATTCGATTTTCAACGTGGAGATGATTGACGCCTAACAGCACCAGGGAATGATCCAGGGCGCCAATCTTATCAATAGCGATTGCCTTTCCGTGATTGCCAAATAAATTAATTCTGTCATCACAAAACGCTTCCAATCCTTTGACATCAAAAGTGCCAACCTTTCGCAAAGGGGATTCAAACGATACGTTTTCCGATTGATATCCATCAGCCTTCGACCCGGTAACATTCATCTCCAGGATATCGAGCGTATCAAAAGCAATAGCCATATGGAGCGGAATCTCTCCATGCTCAGTCGTCCATACCGGACGAATCCACTTAGGTCGCTCCTGAAAGAATACAGGCTGATGCTGCTCATCCAATTCAATCCCGGCTATGCATCTCCCGCCTTCCTTCAGTGAGTTTGCCAAACACACAAAGCGAGTTAACATGTTTACATTAAATGAATTATTTCCAAACTGGTATGGGCCTTCTGCAGATAGTCGGCCAATAATCTTCGATGACAATGATCTGGTTCATGTTCGCTGCACAGCAAACATGCTTTGTGCAGTGACTTCAATTTCGTCGTGGAAAGAATATCCCGTTCTTTCAATAAACTCAAATACTTCACTTCATATTCCGTCCACGTCATTTCTTTATCGCGATACGCTGTCAGCAGTTCTTTCGTCGGTGCGTAATCTAAATTGTGCTCATAATCCATGTTCCCGATCTGACGACTGAAGTATTTCAAATCGGCTCCTTTCGCAAATCCGGCCAACTGCGAAACATTATTGATCCGGGTATCAATGATTTTGGTGACACCCGCTTTGCTCAACAATTCAAAAAAAGTTTCTGCTGATTTGCCGGTGAATCCAATGGTGTATAATTTAGTTTTCATCCTGTTCCCCATTTTCATGCAACGCCGGTGAATACGCCACTTCTATATTGTGCAAACGGTACGCGGCCTTCAATTGATCATCAATGGTGATATCGGGATTGAAGAGATCCGGATGCGGGATTTTTTTACTGAATTTTTTTAGCAGTTGGTTTTCCAGTCGAATATTTGAAATCAAAGTTTTGTCTTTGAGGATATGCTGAACCTCGATGGACGCTTGTTCTATTGCAAACGCGATCATGGAAAAACGATGACATTCCATCGGGTCACTTTCTGAACACATGAGCACAACCCTGGATGGCTTTTCCAAAAGCTGCTGCATTCGATCCATCCCGTTTTTAAATGCCGGCGTCTGGCGAATGAGTTCGAAATCCACTCTTCCTTCCGTATCCAAAACTTCCTGTTCAGTATGTCGGGCTCCAAATTCTTTACCGAAATGGAGATATTGAATACCGTGATTTTTTAAAAAACCGGATAATGGAGCTTTGTTAAACTGGGGATTGTATTTACTCGCCGGCATACTTCGCACATCGATTAAATGGGTGATGCCATGCGCCTGCAATAAATCCAGGAAGACTTCAAGCGAATGCGTTGAATGCCCAATCGTAAAAATGACCGATGTAGTCATAAAGGATTTGGAATACTGGTAAAGTTTGACCTTAAAGTTCGGAAATTCCAACTAAAAATACAAGCTCTTTCTGCCCTTCCGCCTTTCTGCCTTTTCCGCCTTTTATCCTTTAAACACCCCCTTCCAATCCGTCTGCTTGTACGACTCCATCACCAGCGCCGCAGCAAGACTAAAAAGGAAGGCTGCAATTGTGCACGCCAATACAATTACGGATCGCTTAGGTTTGGATTTATAGAGTGGCACCTCAGCAGGTTCGATAAGATGTACAGCAGGGATGTTGATATCAATGGCGGAATTGTACAACTTTAATTTCTCCAGGTCATAGCCGATCTGGTCAAAACTACGGACGTATCGGTTTTCCAATAATTGAATTCTGCCAATCGAAGCATTGAAATTTTTAAGGCTGTAATTAGAAGCAGGATCATCACTATTGAGTATGGCCAACTCACGTTCAGCTCCAACAATCCTTGCTTTGATAACTTTCACCGTGTCAGCCAGTTTACCGGTTAGATGCTGTGACTCCAGCGATGATAGGGTGGCCTTATCCTTCTCCACTGAATTCGTCACCTCCGTCACTCGTGTAGCTAACAATTCAGTTTGAGCTGCCGCATCATAAATACCCGATTTCTGTCGGTAATAGATCAGGGTATCCAGTGTGCCCTGCATGTTCTTTTCCTTGTTATGAATAGAACTCTGAAATGAATTCACAATGCCGATCTGGCTATTACGAATCACAGACCTGACGAGTACATTGATTTTTTCCCGCGCAGCATTCGCGAGTGAAGCAGCACGCTCCGGATCTTTATCTTCTACCGTCAGTTCCAAAGCATCCTGTTTTGTCAACAGGATATTATAATTCTCACGAAAGGCTTTCCGGATTTTATACCTCGACATTGGTGTGCCTGGTTTGATGTTGTATGCCTTCCACAAATCAAAGGAATCAATGAGATAATCCACGACTTCATGCGAATTGCCTATCGTCAGGATGCGATCGATATCCTCACCACTACCGTAATAATACATCTCCGTCTGCCCGCCACCGAATACCTTCTCCGGCTTGAACAGGTCCTGGCTCGCCGCATAGAAAATGGTCTTGCCCTGGTAGTAATTATGAAGAAACAAAGACCCTATGACACTGATCACAAGGGCGGCCAGGGTCACCCGGATGACCATGCGACGGTAAGGATATAAAGTACCCAGGATAGGAAGGAGACTGTCTTTGGTTGTGGCCATATGGTCAGAGTCGGGTTTAACCGGGGGGTAAAAGTAATAATAAAGGCTTAGGGGAAGGCTCAGGCTGAGGCTGAGGGAAGTAAGAATAACGAATAAGGAAGTGAGAAGGAATAAGGAATATCGAATAACCAATAGCGAAGTAAGAAGTAAAACCCTTTTACCCCCTTCAGGGGGCTAGGGGGAAAAGAGGGCCATGAGGAAAGGATTATTTTCACCCGATGAAATTTCTCACACCACTACTACCGCTTCTCTTCCTGCTCATCGGTTGCAGTCCATCTAAAATCAAAATGCAAACCTTTCCTGCAACACATCCATCGCTGCATTGGCAGGGACGAATTCTCGAGGAAAGCAATGGACATAAATTGTTGTTCGGCAGTGCAGCTTATTTGCGTTTTCGATTCAAAGGCGATTCCTGTAAAGTATTGTTGCGCAATCATGCACCGGGAGCAGGTGGAGATTATAATTACATCTCTTTCGTGATCGATGGTGTCCACACTCAAAGAATTAAAATCAATTTCGATTCTTTAGATGCACTCACCATTCTGCCGGAACATGCAGCTCCTTTTCATGATGTGGAAGTGTATAAAGAAACAGAAGCAAAATGTGGCGCAGTTGAAATCGGCGGCATTGAAGCCATGGACCTGGACACCTTTACGTATCACCCTGCACACAAAATTGAATTCATCGGGAATTCGATCACTGCCGGCATGTCATCAGATCTTTCCACTGTACCATGTGATAAGGGAAAATGGTATGATCAACATAATGCTTACGAAGCATTCGGTCCTACTGTATGCAGAAAACTAAATTGTGATTTTACTTTAGCAGCTTACTCGGGATTAGGCATGTATCGCAACTGGGCCACTGACTATCCTGTGATGAAAGATGTGTATGAATCCATTATGCTCGATCCGAATCCTTCGAGTCCGCGTTACAACTATGATTCTTTTATCCCCGATGTCATCGTCATGTGCGTCGGCGCCAATGATCTGTCGGATGGTGATGGTGTGACACCACGTCCTCCATTTGATTCCACCAAATTCATCACCACCTTTATTTCCTTTATCAACAACATTCATCAGCATCATCCCAAGGCACAATTTCTTTTACTGAATGGTCCCGTGAATACTCCCGAAAAAGATTTGATTTTTAAAAACTGCTTAACCTCCATCAAAGCACAAGCAGAAAAACAAATCACGGATCTCCAACCAGTGACTCTCTTTTTCTTCCCTTTAATACAACCACAAGGATGTGGTGGACATCCGGATGTTGCGCAACAGGCAGAGATGGCGGTGCAGTTGGAGCCTGTGCTTGCGCAGATGCTAGGAAAGAATAAGGAATGAAAAATAAGGAATAAGGAAGTTAGAAGTGAATAACCAATACCGAATAGTCAATAACCAAGTCAGAAGTTAGGATTCTCTTTTACCCCCTTTAGGGGGCTAGGG
>Ga0068851_10000094_pt1 | contig 49249 bp, 44 predicted proteins | sample KBSCornC12_FD_66588 | JGI IMG/M metagenome (GOLD analysis project Ga0068851, IMG submission 66588) | Corn rhizosphere microbial communities from Kellogg Biological Station, Michigan, USA - KBS Corn C1-2 | ecosystem: Host-associated > Plants > Roots > Rhizosphere > Soil ...
GATATAGGGGCTGATCGGCATTCTGTCCTGGTTGGTATTGATGATAAAGGTTTGTGCGATTTGGGCACTGATATCAATGGAAAAAAGAAGGAGAAGTAAGAATGGTAAGAACTTTTTCATTTATATTATTGAGATTGAAGTAAATCTTGATGACCAAAGATACCTCATGCTTATTACAATCCGGATCGCATAAATTGGTGATTCTTTTTCTATCTTTAACCAATACCCTATTGCTCATTACATCCAATGCAAAACCGGTTAACTACCATTTTCATCCTCGCTTCTGCTCTATTGTTGTCTGCAACAGTCGCTGCACAAAACCTGGTACCCAATCCCAGTTTTGAACAATACTCCAGCTGCCCAAATGGATTTGGATCCATGAGTGATATGGATTGTGATCCCTGGGTCAATGCGAATGGCGGTACATGTGATTATTACAATGTTTGCTCTACCAATTTTATTAGTGATGTTCCGCTGAATTATGAAGGTTACCAGGATCCACATACAGGTGTTGCCTATGTTGGTATCATAACTAAATACGGAGGACCGGATCCTCATTGGTTTGAATATCCTGAAGCTGAATTGACTACTCCATTGTTAGCTGGTCACGCCTATCACGTTTCATTTTATGCGAGTCTTTCGTATAAATTTTGCGGACTCATGCACCTGGGGGCATACTTGTCAGTTGGCCTAGTCGATGATCCTTCTCCCGGCTATCTTCCTTTTACACCACAAATTGAATCAAACATTGGTTGGCTGAATGATACCACCAATTGGACATTGATAGAAGGTTGTTTAGTGTCACAGGGCGGTGAAGATCATATTATGATTGGTAACTTCCACAGTTGGGAGGACACGCCATTGGAATTATGCGGTGCAGTTATTCCTAATGGCTCCTATTATTTCATCGACGATGTGGAAGTCAAGGAAACGCCACTCACTGGAATTGATGTTGAGCTACCTGATGATGTCACCGTTTGCTATGAATACACGATCACTCCTGATTTCACAGGCAACATGGGTCCTGTGCATTATCTCTGGAGCGATGGTTCTACTGGTCCCGAACTCACTGTCACCTCTTCAGGTGAATACAAAGTGACGATCTATGATGATCAGTGCATGGGTGGAAAAGATTCTATTGAAGTGACGATCACGGATAAACCTCCTGTTGCATTCAATCCTGATGACACATTGATTTGTTCGAATGAACCATTAGTGATTTCTCTTGATCCCAATGCGGGTGATTATGAATGGAACGATGGATCCACTTCACCACAATACACGATTTCAACACCTGGAACTTATTCTGTTACGCTCGATGATGGATGCGATCTTACCGAAGATGAAATTGAAGTGGGAGTGTTGGATCCTCCGGCAGACTTCTCACTGGGTGGTGATACTATACTTTGTCAAGGGACGGAAATTGAATATAATCTTGATCCTTCGCTCGGTGATTTTACCTGGCAGGATGGCACCCACAATAATTACATCATTGTTTTTGAAGAAGGTGAATATGCATTGACAATTACCAATATGTGCGGAGAGGCATCAGCCTCCGTGGAAGTGCAAGAATTGACACCGGTCAATGTCAATATCGGACCGGCGCAGGATATTCTTTGCAATAATGAAACATTGGATATTTTTCTTGATCCCACGTATGCCACCTATCTGTGGCAGGATGGATCAACTGCTTCAGAATATCACATTACAACAGCAGGTTTATATACGGTGACCATGACGCATGTTTGTGGTACCAGCTTGGATTCCATTCTTATCACTCAATTGCCCGTGCCCAATGTTGAACTTGGCGATTCTATTTCAGCATGTCCCGGCGATTCTGTTATTCTAACGGCTGCCGGCAATATCGGAAACTATATCTGGCAAGATGGTTCCATGAATGATTCGCTGCTGGTGACATCTTCGAATGTATATGCAGTGACTATTGAAAATCCTTGCGGCTCAGACCATGATAGTGTTATAGTTCAATTCAGTGATTTGCTTTTGCCGGTTGATTTAGGGCCTGATGTGAGTTTATGTCCGGGCGAACAATTGACCCTTTATGCAGGCAATGAAAGTGCGGTGCATATTTGGCAGGATGGCAGTATAGCAGATAGTTTAATGGTAACAGGAGCCGGTGATTATCATGTGACAGTGTCGAATGTATGCTTTACGTTTTCAGACACAATTCATGTTGATGTAGGAAATACTCCTCCTTTAATCACCTTGCCGGCACAAATAATTTTATGCCAGGGGAGTTCAACAGTGCTTGATCCTGGAGTTACGGGAGTAAATTATCTCTGGAATGATGGAACAACCAATCCTACTTTATCCATTTCAAATCCCGGAAACTATAGTTTAACCGTGAGCAATGCTTGTGGTGTGGATGTCGATACCATTAATGTTTTGGATGGTGGACCTCTTCCCTCAGTTGAATTGGGAGCGAATATTTCTTTATGTCCCGGCGATACTGTAGTGGTGCAACCTGCTTTCTCCAATGTTGATACGTGGGCCTGGCAGGATGGGTCAGCGAACCCATCGTATGCTGTAGTAGATTCCGGTTTGGTACATATAATCGTGATGAATAGTTGTGGTATTACAGCAGATACCTTATCAGTTGCTTTGCTTGATCCCGCACCTGTTGTGGACTTAGGTGCAGATGCATCGATTTGTGCCGGACAAACTATTACACTTTCGATCATTTCGAACAATGCGAATATTGTCTGGAATGATGGCAGTACTGGCTCAACACTCATCATTCAAAATCCCGGAACCTATTTCGCTACTGCAACTAATGCTTGCGGTTCGAGTCAGGATACCTTTCTTTTAAGTCAATTGCCGCCGATTCCGGATCTTGATCTTGGACCGGATCTTCCTTTGTGTCCGGGAGAAACTATCACGATTGATCCGGGTATTGACGATGTTGATTACAGCTGGCAGGATGGTTCAACCGGCTCCATCTATATAGTCAATGGTGCCCAAACGATTGCTTTGAATATTAGCAATGCCTGTGGAACTTCAGTTGATACGTTGATAATTTTTACGAGCACTAATGGACCTGATGTTGATCTGGGTGCTGATATCCTGGCCTGTGAGGGTGAAACGGTGACCATCAATGCAAATATATCGGGTGTGAATTATACCTGGCAGGATGGATCGACAGGATCATCATTGACCACCAATTCGTCTGGTCTTTATTCTGTGATCGTGAGTAATTCATGCGGAATTGATATTGATACCATTGCAGTGAATATAAATGGCACAGCACCTAATCCTGATCTTGGAGTGGATACTACTTTGTGTGAAGGGAAATCACTTACGCTGGCCTCCAATGCAGATGCAGAAACTACTGCAATGTGGCAAGATGGCTCCGTACAATCAATTTATGTTGTGATTGCCCCAGGAACTTATACACTTCATGAACAAAACAGGTGCGGGGAAAACCTGGATTCGATCATTGTAACCTATCAGCCATTACCGGAGTCATTTGAATTGGGCCCTGATACGATTTTGTGTCCCGGAGAAAGTTTATTGTTGACAGGACCTTTAACTTCAGATTCTTATCACTGGCAGGATGGAAGTGATGCGTCAACTTTACTTGCTCAACAAGCTGGACTATATAAGCTGTCTATCAGCAATGCATGTGGCACAAAAAGCGATTCATTATTACTTCAGTATGATGAACGTATTCCACAGTTTCCAGCTGAAGATGCGTTTGTATTGTGCCAGGGCGACACTGTAACGTTAGATGTGACACAAACATTCCCGGTTACTTATTCATGGAATACAAATTCGGTTTTACCAGCCATTACGGTAGTGGCGCCGGGAGTGTATAGCGTGAGTATCATCACGGATTGTGTTGAGAAGTCGGCTGATTTCACTGTTGAATTAAAAACGGATTGCGACATTAATACAAATGAAATATTCATTCCAAATATATTTTCTCCTAATGGTGATCAGATTAATGATGTATTCGGACTGTATCCAAATGAAGGGATGGAGATCGTGTCGATAGAGGGTTCGATTTTTGATCGTTGGGGAAATCTTGTATTTCAATCTAATAAGAATCCCTTCTTGTGGGATGGAAAGTTTGCTGAAGAGGAAATGATGCCAGGTGTTTACGTCTATAATATACTTGTGAAATATAAAGTAGATGGCCGGGAGGTGAAGGAGAGATTTACTGGCGATGTGACGTTAGTAAAGTAAAGACTGTTTTTCAATTTAGTAACGTCTGGGCTACCCGCCTTCCTTCGCAAAAGTCTTCAGAAGATAAAGCCGGCAGGATTCGTGAGCGGTATCTGTGCCTGCTTTGATCGCCGAAGCTGAGTCTAGGATTGAGTTTAGGTGAGCGAAGGCGATAGCTTTCATCAAATATAAAGATATCAATGTTTATGCACTTGTCCCTGCTGGTGGGTAGGCGATGTTAGCTGATGTATAGGGACATTGACGGCTTGGATTATATTAATGGTGCACAATAATTTTCTGAACGATTCTTTCATTTGCGCCGTAAATCATTATAAAGTAGATCCCATTTGGTAATTCACTAACATCAATTTTAAAATTGGTGTCAGGTATTTTATCAATTTTAATAATCCGGCCGGTTACATCTGTTAATAGGTAATCTAGATTATCTGCATTCATCAATGTATTCGTTACTTCTAAATACGTTGAGGTGGGATTGGGAAAAAATTGATATGATTTATGATCCGGAATTGTCTCTGTACTGCTTATTTCTAGATCTGATATTTTTCTTCTCCAGACACCATAGAATGTTAGCCCTGCATAAATATACTCATCATCATAGGCAAGGTCATTCACTGATAAACTTGGCAAACCATCATTGAAAGAATACCAATGGATTTTGTCGAGAGAGGATACCACAACACCCAGACTGTAATTTCTTCCGGTTGACAGAACGTAAGAGTTAATTTCAACCATGCTTCCTAAGCCTGACCACCATGGGAATTGGAGCTCAGGGAAACCATCTTCTGCGAAATTCCATGTTAGTCCTTGATCCTCCGACATAAGAATTCGATATTCCTGGCTATCAAAATTGATTACCATCTGGATAAAAAGTTTATTAGCAATCGCATATATCCCCTGTATACGATAATTGCTTAGAAGAGGGATAGTATCAGATAAAAGCACCCTTATCCAGTCATTTCCAACAATCGACTTACGGAATAATTGATGACTGTCGCACCCAAAAACAAAATTTGTGTTGTAAGTAAAATTTTGAAGTTTTATCGTATCGTCAAAGTTTAGAGCATCAAATTCCATCCACTTTTGCAGGTTAGGTTTCCATGCTTTAAACCCATCCGAATATACTACTAAGGTGTCAAAATAATTATTCAATTTGCCGACCGTAGAAAATGTACTGTCGGAGATTAGATCCCAATTTTGGCTAGTATCATCAAAATGGTAAACATATTTTGATTCCGAACTTGCATACAGCGATCCATTGACCTCAAGTAAATCATCGAAATATGAAAAAAAAGAGGTATCGTTATACTGCTGACCCCAAAGTTGGTTGCCTGGTTTAAAATCAAAAATGCCATTGTAGTCTGAGGCAGCAATGATTGCATCTTCATGAAAGGTAATATTACCCACACTTGCACATGGAATACCTTCAGTGGACGGATAGAAACTTGTGCCATAGTCCTCTGAACGCATGACCCCTTTATAGAATGTCCCAATAAACAGGGAAGTATCAAGCGGGACCATTTGCGTTGCCACTTCATAAAATTTTGATTCGCAATCTGTCCAGGAAACACCTCTGTTAATTGACTTAATTATACGTTTTTCAAGACTTATAAAATATATATCCTGAAGCCGAATGATTTGAATATAATCAGACTTCCACCTGGGATCTTCATCTACTAACCAATGCTGTCCAAAATCAATTGACCTCATGAACTGAGAACTATAAGGGTCAATGACAAAAATTAATGAGTCTTCAATGAATAGGTTGTGCACCTGGGCTTCTGTATTCCCAATGTTAATATATTGCCAGTCATCTGCATCCGAAGAAGACACATATACTTTTCCTGTACTTCCGATGAATACACGTCCATGATCGGAAGTAATACAAAATATATTTGCTGAATCAATTGGAAATGAGCTCAATTGCCAACTTTCTCCATAATCCGTAGAATACCACAAATCAGTAAAAGAACATGCGTAAATGGCGTAGTCCGTGATAACTATGTCTAAAATTATTTGTGCTGGAGGTTTAGAGATTGGCTGCCATGTATCACCATTGTTCTGACTGAGGTAGAAATCTAAGGAGAAAGCGACTAGAATATTATCATTAATACCTATCGCTTTGCAGGCATCTTGAGTTCCTTGTTTTAGTTGGACTAAGTCCCATGCCTTCCCATCTGACGACCTAAACAAGCCAGCAGACGATCCAGCGAATAAATATTTGTCATTGCTTTTTAAAGTCCTTATTAATCCTCCGTCAGGTCCGTTTAATGATTCCCATTGCCCAATAGACTTCATAGATAGCACCAGCATCAATCCAGCTATCAAATAGTATTTCATTTTTGCTTAAATTATATTTATGAAGGAGTCTGGTTCATTGATAAATGTCAGGTAACACGAATATCTACGTAATCAAAGATACAATCTGCCCTCTGACAACCAATGTTTTAATGTTGCGTTTTTCGATATTATCATGGCGGGAATACAAAGCTGCGCTTTAATATCCTCCCATTAAATTTCGTTATGACTCTTCGGTAGCGGTTGGAGGAAACTTCAACATCGGCGAAAGAATTGGCTTTTGTTCTTTAATGACCACAAGAATCCTACTTTTATCATCACATGACGAAAATGAAATGGAGGCTGGAATCTTTCAGCCCTGCGAAAGTACTGGCATTGTTGACAGGTGTCAGCCTGGTGATGCGGTTCTTTTCCTTCTTTCCTTCCGTCATCGATCACGACGAATCCACCTACATCATCATCGCCGATGCACTCAGGCACGGGAAGGTTTACCTGCGCGATGTGATTGATACCAAGCCCATTGGCATCTTTGTTCTGTTTGCCATCTTCCAATCCCTATTTGGAAAATCCATCATAGTCATCCGGGTCATCACCGCAGTGTGGATCGCACTCACCGGATGGATGCTCTACCTGGCCCATCGTCAATTGATTAAAGATTCAGCTGATGTCACCACTAACGGAGCACCTATAGCTACAGGGATCATCTATGTTCTTATAATGTCAGCATTTTCTGCATCTGTCATTTCTCCAAATACAGAACATTTCTTTGCACTGTTTTCTGCAACGGCCCTTGTATTGATATTGCGCTATGAAAGCGCGGCCTGGTTCTTATTGGCAGGGCTGCTGCTGGGCATAGGCTTTATGATTAAGTATGTGGTGCTCTTTGATGCGTTAGCATTAGGTCTGTTTTATTTATGGATGCAGATCATGAAGAAAAAAAATTGGGGATACTGGATTACGCGATGCATCCTTTTAAGCATAGGATTCCTGGTACCCTTCATGCTGGTTTGGATGTATTACAGACAACTCGGCTTGGAAGACACTTTTATGTTTTACACATTCGACATCAGTCGCAAGTATTTTGTCAAACCACCGTTGAGCAGCTACTTCATATTTCTACTCAAAGCCCTCGCTCGTGTGTTACCAGTGATCATTTTATTTATATATGGCTCGGTTCATTGGCGAAAGCTTGGGTTACGGCTACCCCTCCTGGCCTGGAGTTGGTCTGCATTAGTGTTGTTTATCATACTATTACCGGGTAAATTATTTCCTCATTACTTTATTCAAATGATGATGCCACTCAGTTTACTCGCAGGAAGTTTTTTTGATTCGCGTCATTCACCTGGCAAAGCAGTTGCGTGGATACGCAATCCTCGCATTGGATATACAATCCTGGTCCTGGGCATACTGATCAACGTGGCCTGGCAAAAAAAGCGCTACTTCGACCCAGTAGATCGTCAAAAGGAAATCGCTGCTTATCTAAATACGCGTCTTCAACCCGGAGATATCATCTATACCGTCGATGGGCCTCAGATTCTCTATTATCTAACGGGAACAAAATGCCCTACACCTTATATTCATCCTTCCCTCATCTGGAATGATGATAACAACCTGGTTTTGGGCATTGATCGCTTAGCAGAAGTAAATAAAATCATGGAGCAAAGCCCTCGCTTTATCATCACTGATAACAACCCGAAACCAACTAAAATCATGAAACCCATGATGGAGAAAAGTTATCACCAGGTGATGACCACCGGAAAACGAATGGTGGTCTATGAAAGAAATTAACACTCATCCATTAGCTTGATTTTATTGTATCAGCCAGTTTTCAAACCATTACGACAGTTCCGTTAAGCACGTACAATCTCATCTGATTTTTTTTGTGATCTTGTGTCCCTTACAGTATTACATGCAATGGGAAAATTTGTCTTTACTATTTTCGGAATCCTGAAATGGTTCCGTTTATCCTGGCTGCAGTTGACAAGAAAAACAGAGGCCGATGTTCATGCTCATCGAATAGTCTCCGGTAAAGCATGGTCCGAATTCTGTGATAACCTCAAAACAGCAGGTGCTGCACTTGTTTATCCTGGTGCACCCACAGATGCCTTTCAACAGGCGGAAGGTGTCCGCTATCTCACACGACTCACGAGAGCCGCACTCGAAGCGTATGTTGAATTTGGTGATGTTGAATTTCCAGAGCTGAGAAGAATGGTCCATGAAACGGTGAAACTCGGCGCAGACAATCCAGATAACTATTATCAGAATGCACAGATCAGCGGTGCATATGAATATCGCATCAGTGGCAAAAGAAATACCATTGACTACATCGGATTTTTTACGCAGAATGGCGTGTACGGACAACCCGGTGGCATGGCACCTTGCGGCGTTCTCGAAAATAATGAATTGCAAATCGATGAAGATGGCAGCTTTGAAATAATATTGAGCAAGACGAAAAAAGGAAAGAACTGGCTGAAGATAGAAGACACAACAAGTCTTGTCATTGTGAGACAAACCTTTTTAGACAAGCAAAGTGAAATCCCCGCAACATTGAAGATTGAAAATCTGAATGGCAGGAAAATTCCTAATGATGTAACACCTGAAAAGATTGATAATGGACTTAGCACAGCAGCATTGTTTATTGCCGGTGCTCCATTTTTGTTTTCCAAATGGGCAAACGGATTCAGGAAGCATGCTAATCAATTGCCACAGTTCAATCCTGAAGTCTCCAATGCAGCCGGCGGCGATGCCAATATCATCTACTATCACAGTTATTGGAATTTGAAAGATGAAGAAGCACTCGAGATCACCTTCACCCCACCCGACTGTGAAACCTGGAATTTTCAATTGAATAATTACTGGATGGAATCACTGGATTACCGCTACTACCCTATTTGTGTAAATAAACATTCAGCAGTTCTTGAACCTAATGGCAGCATAAGGATTATCGTTTCAAAAAATAACCCGGGCTTTTCCAACTGGATAGATACGTGTCATCATCATGAAGGAACCATGTGCCTCCGATGGTATCGTTTAAAAAATGGTGCAAAGCCTGTGACTCCAGCTTGCCGCGTAGTCACACTTGCTGAATTACAAAAATGATCCGCCAGCGAACAGTCACTGCAACAGCGTTCAAAGACAAACCCTTTTGGTTGAGTTGGATCAATGGTGCATGGAGAAGCACCTATTTCCTTGGAACAAAAATCAAATTAGAGAAAGACACCCTAATCAAACATGCTCGAAGGAGAACAGGTTTGCATGCGTTTGGAAATGAATTTTGGGAAGAACCATTGGATCGTCTGCTTGATTCGGTAAATCATGAAGCGGAATTGACTCCTGTGGGAAGATTTATTACGCAGCAACGATTGTTAAGCATGCTATCCATTCGCTTACGGGCGGAACATGATTTTAAAAGGTATCCTGAAATCCTGGAGCAAGAACTATATCCTGTGCAATTGATTTGCGGCCTTCAGCGAACAGGCACGACCAAGTTGCAAAGATTACTCGCAGCAGATCCGGAAAACAGAGTGCTATTAAGTTGGGAAGCGCTCAACCCGGTTCCATTGAGTGATGCCCGTAATGAACAAGAAAGACGGATTAAATCAGCGCGTCTAAGTGAGCAGGCTTTGAAATTGATGGCGCCCGGATTTTTTTCGATTCATCCTGTTGAGCATCTGCAACCTGAAGAAGATATTTTGTTGCTGGATAACACATTCATGAGTACGACTCCGGAAGCGACGATGTATGTTCCCGCCTATGCAGACTGGTTGGAGAAAACAGACCAGACAATGGCGTATGAATACATGATCAAACTGTTGAAATATCTGCAGGTCCAGCGACCAGCTAAACGATGGGTGCTGAAGAGCCCGCACCATATGGAGCATCTCAGCACCATCAAAAAAGTATTTAACCAGGTTCAGTATATCTGGACGCATCGTGACATCATGGATAGCCTCCCCTCCTTTCTTAGTATGGTAGCGCACAGTCAATCGATCTTCAGTAATGCTGTAACAGTTGATCGTGTAACACAACATTGGGTGAGGAAAACAGTCTTCATGCTTTCAAAAGGAATTGAATTCAGAAAAACTAATCCAGATCAGCAGTTCACTGATGTGTTCTATAACGATCTGGTAGAATCACCAAATGAAGTACTTGATGCTATTTACAAAGTGCGGGGTCCGATCACACCGGAATTAAAACAACGATTTATGAAAAATGAAAAAGAAAACAAACAAAATAAATACGGCACACATACTTATCATCTCGAAAATTTCGGATTGACCAAACCACAAATAGAGAGCCAGGTGCAATTCTATTCAGATTATCTTACCACTCTTGCGCGATAAGGCATGGCAGAACAAAAACAGCGGTACTCCAATGCGTTTACAGCCACGCTGAGTGGCATCATAGATCTCTTTCGGAAACAAAAGAATACTGTGTCCCTGGGCGATGATGATCGGCTTGACGGGAAAAATGTGCTCATCACAGGAGCCAGTTCCGGATTAGGATTTGAAGCCGCTGTGCAACTCGCAAAGCGTGGAGCTCATGTTTGGATGGCCTGTCGTAGTGGCGTTCCTGGAAAAGCGGAAGAAGTAAAAAAACTTTCAGGAAACATGGAGGTCGACATTTTGCAGGTTGATCTTTCTGATCTGGATTCCATATTATCATTAGTGCTCCAACTCAAAGCGGCGTCAGTGAAATTCGATGTACTCGTCGACAATGCGGGTGTGGTGCCGAACAAGAGCAGGAAAACCAAACAAGGACTGGAAGAAATGTTTGTAGTGAATTACCTCTCAAAATATTTATTAGCAAGATTGCTTCTTGATCAAGATTTATTCAATATAACTGATGGTCAAATCCCGCGAATCATCATAGTGGCTTCAGAAAGTCATCGAAATCCTAAGACTTTCGATTGGGATGGTTTTGGAAAATACAAGGACTACCCGATGGGAAAGACTGTCGAACTCTACGGCTATTACAAATTGCTCCTGACCACCTTCGCCAATGAACTCAGCCGCAGAATGAATCCTAGGGATCAGGTTCGGTATTCTGTTTTCGTATTATGCCCCGGCCCTATGAATACCAATATTGCGAGAGAAGCACCTTTAGTATTTCAACCCCTCTTAAAACTGGTGTTTCGTATATTTTTCAGATCAACAAAAGTGGCGGTGCAACCGGTCATTTACTTTGCTGCTTCGCCGGAAGTCCAGGGAAAATCAATTGATTACCTCTTCCTCATGCAAAGAAAAGATATGGATGCAAAAGCAACAGAAATGGAGAATGGACAAAAGCTCTGGCAACTTTCGGAATCATTGTTGAACGCTCATGGGATTGTTTTCACTAAATAACTATTGTAGCGAGAAGTAATGTCGGTCCGATAGTAACGCTGCCTATTTTGTTTTAATAATATATTCTGCCGCCAGGTAAGTTTCCATCGACGGATAATCAATAAACGATTTCGTATCCGCATACACAGTAATCATCCGTGGAATAATGATCAATGGATTTCCGAAAAATTTAAAAGGATTCAGCAGATCAGCTGCAGTTCGCACCTGCTCTTCTACGATGCCATTGAATTTCACTGCATCACCAGACAGTATTTCCTTTACTTCATTACGGACATAATTCCACAACGGATGAATACGAAGAGAAAGTGGCGTGTGACCATTATGCCAGCGATGGATGAAGGTGGCGTAATCAATATTTTTCTTCTGGCAAATGAGGGTGAGTAAGCAAACACCCGGAGTGCGTTGGCCATCCTTCCAATCTTTCTGATATTGAACTGGAAGAACTTCATCTACACGATAGGCACCGCGAAATCCAACTGCTTTTATCAATGAATCAACTGGTTCAGGATTTTCCTTGTATACTGAAATTGCTGAAATCTTTTTTTTACTAAAAGGAATAATGGATATTGCCGGCGGAGCTTTTTCAGTAATGGTAAATTTTAAAGCATCAGGATTGTATGTTATGCTCAGATTTTTCACCAAAGAAAAAATTCTCTTTTTGAAATCCGTGTAGGATTCTGTATCGTCACCTTGTATAAGGTAGATTTCTTTGTTCATGGAGTTTCCGCTCAAATGAATATATTTCCGCGAGTATAAACAAATAAAGCGAAAAGGAAAAAATGACTGAAGCAAAACTGAATATCCTGGTGACCGGAGGGGCGGGCTTTTTAGGAAGAGCCATTGTGAATGAACTGCTGGATGCGAATTCACCGCTGGGAATTCAATCGCTACGCGTTTTTGATGTGAAGGTGCAGGGTGAATTCAATAGTGAGCTCGTTCAATATATCCATGGCGATGTTTGCCATCCGGAGGAGATCAACCGCGCATGTTCTGGAATAGACCTGGTGATTCATACTGCAGCCATAGTGGATTGGGGAACGAAATCACCCAAAGAAGTGTATCAAACCAATTATGAAGGAACGAAAAATGTAATCGAAGCCTGTAAACTTAACAAAGTTCCCATGCTGGTGTACACGAGTTCGCTCGATGTGGTTATGACTGGAAAACCACTGGTGAACATCGATGAATCGGAACCGTATGCCACGAAACATCTAAACATGTATTGCGAAAGTAAATGTCTCGCAGAACAATTAGTGTTGTCCGAAAACGGGGCACACTTTAAAACCTGTGCCCTTCGACCTGCTGACATTTGGGGAGAAGAAGATCCGTATCACATCCTGCCGCTGATTCAAATGGCAAAAGGCGGATTGTATACACGGATCGGAGACGGAACAGCATTGAGTCAACATGTATATTCCGGCAACATGGCCTGGGCTCATGTGCTGGTGGCGAAGGCGCTTATGGATGGAAATGAAAATGTCCGGGGGAAAGCTTACTTCATCACAGATACGGAGAGTAGCAATTTCTTCACCTTCTTCGATGATATTATTTTAAAATGCGGATATAAAATCAGGCCGCGTAATCTATGGCTACCAAAAGGATTGACTTATGTACTTGGAGCGATTTCAGAATACATTGCTTTCCTGGTGCGACCTATCTACTATTACAACCCCAAGCTCAGCCGCTTTGCTGTGATGTATACTACTACTGATTTTACGTTCAATGCTGAAAAGGCAAAGCAGGACTTTGACTTTACCCCGAAATACAGTAAGGAAGAATCGCTCCAAAGAACTATTTCCTTTTTCAAAAAGAGATAATTCTAACTACTTAAATCTCGGGAGTCTGCAATTAAGTTACCTGAAAATGTGCCTTTCCTTCGCCAATATAGTTGAAAAGATATTCCTTAATAACCGTATTCCAGCCTTCGGAGCATAAAGCATAGCACTCTTTTTCAGGAACAAGTCCTTCGTGCGTAAAGTGTAGAGTGGTCAAATCGCCATGCTGCGTAATCTCAAAAATCATTTTGGTGTTTTGCCATTCATGCTTGTCCTTTTGAAGCCATTGTAGCGTGCTGTCAGTCACCAGCCAAACTATTTTTTTGTTCTGTATAACTTCAACCAGTCTCTGTTTTGAATAATGCTGGCCGGGATGGTTAATGATAAACTCGTCATTTAATTTTGAGCTATTTCCAGCGAGATCTTTCCCGCCCCACCATTTTGAAACATCTTTTGTAATGCTCCTGAAAACAATTTGCGGAGATTTTGTAACTTCTATAATGGCTGTGAAATTTTTACTGACCATATATTATTTTATTAATGATTATAATTATCCAGGCAGCATAGTATCATTCCAGTCCCGGATAACAAATGATTTTACAAGTCCCTCCAGGATGAAAGGATCTTCGGTGACAAATTGCTCGGCTGCTGCGCGGGTTTTGAATATGGCCATGTTACCCCTATCGCCAAATGGTCCAATGCCAATAACTTCTCCCTGTGCAATGTATTTTTCAACTATGACTTTATGCCTTGGATAAACATTCATGATGGCTTCCATGGTGGCTCCGGATGATTCCCCGATGACTACTGCTTTCATTTTTTTGATTTATGGTTTAAAAGAGTTTCTAATTTTTTGAGTTTACCGGCCCAGAATTTATCAAAGTAATTGATGAAATCCTGCACTTCATCAAAGCCATCCTGCTTTAAAGTGCAATAGCGTTCCCTGCCTATATCGGTAATAGAAATGAATCCCGCATTGTACATTATTTTTATGTGCTTCGATACCGCGGGCCTGCTCATGTCAAAATTTTCAGCCAGGGCATTGATCGTCATACTGTCTTTTGAAAGCAACTGCATCATTTGCCTGCGGCTGGGGTCGGCGATGACCTGGAAGGCATCAAGTGTTTGACTTTCCATACTCAGTTAGTTGTAAGAAGTTCTCCGAGCAACTTAAGACAAAGGTTCCAACCATTATTGTGGGCTTCATAATCTTCTTCATTGAGGAACTTCGAATGCACTAATTGCAACTCAGTTCCTTCTTCATCCTCCACCAAAGTCCACACCACGGTAGTATGGAAAGGTTGCTGATCCTTTGCTGAATTTTTTTGCCACGAATAAGAAAGTTTGGAAAAAGGCTTTACTTCCAGGACTTCGCAAAATGAATCATTGCCATATGGGCTGATGAAACGGAATTGATGCCCCACGACGGGTTGGAAATCGGTTTTCCCCAACCAGAGTTCAATAAACTCGGGCTTCGTAAGATATTCCCAAACTTCCTGCGGCGACTGGCTAAAATGTAATGAATGCTTAATTTCCTGTTGCATGATACGTAACTTAAATGTTACGCAAACATATGGGTAACTTTTGAGTTACGAAATAGATTTTGGAAATATTTTTTTAGGAGGGGGAAAATTTTGCTGTTCAGACCAATGAATAGAAGGCGGTATCGTCAATTCAATTTTCAAAAGAATCCATCAATTGTTCTGCCACATTCAGTAATAACTCCTCATTTCCTCCCGCACTTATCAGCTGAATGGCTGGCGGCGTTGAATTTTTGTCCCGCTGACATTTCCAGTTGGGAATCGTAATACAACTGAGGTTAAGGACATTGCAAAAGCTCACCGGGGTAATTATATCAATGATTCCGGGTTTATTGTATTGAGGATAAAATTTACCAGATGGAGGAGCCAACACTCCAACGGTCGGTAAAATCAGGATTCCGTTTTCACCTAACATGGCCTGGTACTTGTCTCTCAATTCCTTTACCCTGTCAATCGTGGTATTAAGTTTTTTCGGAGATGGCTTCATTAAATTAAATGGAAGGAGAATCGCAAATAATTCTTTGGATAAAGTAGGATGCCCTGTCCATTTTCGCAGCAGCTCTCCTGCATAACTTAGTTTTTCACCCTTAGCAGTAGTGGACCATTCATAAATCTTATCCCGGAACCCGGCAAACATGAGAGTATTAAAATGATTGAAAAGTTCTCCACTTTCCGGAATGCTAATGTCAGTTGGAGCCAGGCTTATCGAATTAAAAAAAGATACAGCATCATTCATGGCTTTATGAATGCTTTCATCTTTAATGGCGACTCTGAAATCAGAACTGGTATAAATTTTTACATCGTTGAGTTTGTCGGAAGCAGTAAGGTTTTTATTTCCAATACAATTATAAATCAATCGTGCATCCCTAACAGATCGACACAGAATCCCGGGTGAATTCATGGATTCAGTAAACTCATTACCTGCAGCGGGAAAAATTCCGGTTTTATCAATTTGCCCGCTGGCAGGGCGAAAGCCAACGATGCCATTAAAGACAGCTGGGTAACGACAAGACCCGCCGATGTCTGTTCCAATTCCTACCGGCACACAATCACTCCCTACCAGGCTTCCTTCTCCACCGCTTGATCCTCCTGCAGTCAATTCAGGATTAATTGAACTGTGGGTTGTTCCAAAAACCAGGTTGTCCGTCTCTCTTCCTAATAAAAACTCTGAGGTATTTCCTCTCGATACCACAATAGCACCTGCCACTTTTAATTTTTTTACTACGGTGGCATCTTCAGTGCATTCAATCGGCTTCATTCTTTTGGATCCTGATGTGATCTGCTTGCCTCGTATGGAATAACATTCTTTTATGCTAATTGGAAGTCCACTTAAAATTCCGTCATGCAGATTTTTTACATCGGACATTGCCTCATCCCGTAAAATTTCCACTGCGGCATTCAATCGCTTGTTTTCAGTTTCAATTTTATCAATAGAGGTTTTCACTACCTCTGCTGGAGTTGTCTCTCCCTTGCTTATTTTGTCAAGTATTGAAATCGCATCCATCGAATTTTATTTTAGCGCACTAAAATAAAATCTCCTTTCAACCTTTCCATCGATCCATCCAACAATTCCACTTCACAGGTCCAGGCAAAGACCCCGGATTGCATGGTCTTTCCATGAAAAGATCCATCCCACCCTATTGATCCATCTGCATGAAAGTCTTTCGCTTCCCACAACAGCTCTCCCCAACGGTCATAGATCCTGAATTTGCGGATTAGTGCAACTCCTCTGTCAGAGAAAACACTGAATATATCATTAGCACCATCGCCATTAGGCGAAAATACATTTGGAACGTAAAGTTTGAATTCATTTTTTACAATGATTCGTATCGGCGCAGTGATCAAACAACCTTCCTTTGACCAAACAGAAAGCAAATAATCAATTGTTTGAAAAGGATGCGCCCAGGGCTCCAGGCAATCCACACAACTCAACCAATCCGGCGGTCTCCAAATCAGTGAATCGGCCACGAAATTAAATACCGGTTCTAAACGGACACTATCTCCTAACGCCAATGTCAATTGCGCCGGCAAGGATACCGATTGTAAATCCAATACCTGAACACGTACTGTCAAAACTAAACTATCACAACCGGTAACAACACTTGGCCATGCATACACAAAACTATCACTAGCCACGGGCTGCACAATTTCTCCCCACGGCAATACAATGGAAGCACCTTCACATACAACAGTATCAATATCAACCTCATCTACATTCTCTGCAATAACCTCAACAGGTACTGGTATCCGTTCACTCCAACATGTATCCAATCCAACCAAATATGCCTGTACATAAATGGTCGTATTCGATTGCACATCCGGCAATACGATCGATGGTCCACTTCCCAACAACAGTCCACCTGATGAAGCACTAAACCACAAATAATTTCCGGAAGATCCACTCGCATTCAACTTGACTTCTTCCCCGGCGCAAGGAGGTGATGGTGTTGATGCTTCTGGTGAAGCCAATACACCAAAAGTGACTGTGAAAGTTTCTTCACTGATAATACAAGCAGCGGCATCAGAAACACTGACCACATAGGTTCCCGGGTCATGCACTAAAATGGAATCACTGTGAGAACCTGTGGTCCATACATAAGTACTTCCCTCAATGACCGGCATTAACAACACTGGATTTCCAACACAATCATTAAGTGCTCGATTAAACAATTGCCGTGGAGTTACAGTCAGGTTCAATGTAATAATACTATCACATCCGGTTGCGGAATTTAATGTATCATGATAAATACCGGTTTGCGTCAGGTTCTGATTAGCAAAAGCAAGACTTTCACCATTGCAAATCGTGTCGGAAAATGAATAATAGACGGAGGGTAAAAATGTTATTTGAACCGACAATAAACTGTCACAACCACTTGGGTCAGCGCCCGGAAGAGTGATGATCCCATTCGGATGGTTTTCATCAAACAACTGGCCGTGGATCGTTACACTTTCTCCCGAACATAATGTCTGCTTAATATCAGCTTCAGCATGAATTTCATTGACCATCACCGAATCCAATATTGTACATCCATCAAGAGAAATTAGCACCCAATAAATCCCGCCATCATGAATGGCCCGACCAGGTTTTATACTGTTATCATCCCATATATAAGTTGCATTACTATACGTCACATCAAGCATGACCGTTTCCTCATTACAAAGTACCTGGTCACTCATTGGAACGTATGCCGCAAATGGATCTACCATGGAAACCATCAAAGTGATAGTATCAGAAGTCAGTAAAAAGATGTTAGTAACAATAAGGGTCACTGAATAGGTGCCGGCACCAGGAGGTGTCCATACAGGATTGGCATCAATGCTGCTATTACCATCTGGGAATTCCCAATCATAATGGATATCTGTACCGGCAGTCGATAGATTGAAAAAAGAAATGGATTGACAGTCCGCATCATAAGAGAAATTAGCCGTGATCTCAAACGGATTAAGCGGCATTGTGCAAGTCACCGTATCTGATGGTGTCGCCGTAACCGTAAGCGAGAGTGTGCCATCGACATCATTACTGGTTGCCCCTCCAGGTATTTTTTCAGGCATCACCACTTGTACATAATAATCCCCCAATCCAAGACAATTCAGCGTGAGATTTATATTCCCTTCACTGCACGCAATCGGTGTCATGGCTCCGCACGTTCCGGCCAGAATCCTATATTTAACATCACTCAAATCCACAAGAGGGGATGCGAAGTTTTCACCCAACTGAAATTTAAGATCCACCATCGGGCCAGTTGCAACATGCACTTTAAACCAGGAAGTTTTTTGTTTTGCAATAGGAAAACACGTATTACCTGCTGGAAGCATTTCGCCAACATCTGTGCCGATCGTATGGCAATTAACAATCACACTCGCCGATGCAGGATTAAAATCTACCACATCGACGGGGATGGCATTGGAACAAAAATCACCTGGTGAATCCACAAGATTGAGCACAAGATGATATCCCTGGATGGTATCAATTTTTGTAGAGCAATGTCGAATCAACAAATAATAGGTACCCGGATCAAAACAGGCACTTAACCATTCGTGTCCTAATAAAAACTGATTGAGCGGAAACTCCTCTGTCACTGGCGGAGCGGTTCCATTATCACGCCACACCGTCATATCCTCATCGCTGGCGACCCAGCCAGGTGTCCCACCCACTTTTTCCAATGCGATTAATACCTGACCATGTGTCCCAATTTCAAATTTAAACCATGCCGATTTTCCTGATCTCGCCGGAATACATCCTGGTGGATCCGTTATGTTTTTAGTATAACACAATAATGAAAAATCTACGCTGGTGAAATTACTCCCCTGCACAAGAGGAACAGAAGTATAAGGTCCAATAGATTCACCCAGTCCATTAATCACATTGGCAGTTGATGTCTCATCATACGGTGCTCCATAGGTGGGCTTAGCATCATATTTCAGCGAAACAGAAATGGCTTGATTAGGGAGATTCGGTGGAAAATTATTGACTTCAAAAGCATCAAAGCTGATGACGACATAATAGCGGACACTATCGCGAATGCATCCACTTTTATTAAAAATGATATCGCCTGATTCAGCATCACAATCCGCTTTTACTTTCTCTTTAATCAAGGTCAGTCCCTGGATGACAGTATCATTTGCGCTTTGAAATGAAGATTGCAACACACTCCAGGGAATAGTTCCATCAGCATCACTTTCATATAAAGCCACCAATGGTTTATAATTGATTCCATTCAATGCTTCAACATGCAAGGTGCAAATCCCCGAACCTGAAAGTTTGAAGGAATACCATAGATTCCGCCAGGGCTGCCGTACTGGTGGAAGCGGATCATCAGTTAGAAATAAAGGCTTGGGAACACCTGGATCCTGGGCATAGATCAGATCATTGAGTTGCGTTCCGCATTCTGTCTCTGTTGGATCTTGTGGATCTGCACCGGTGGTACAATAAAATACATCACGACTTGGTGCCTGTCCAGGCCATGTTGGATTTGTGTCAAATGGCCGGCCATCCACAAATACATTAGTCTTGGGGATATCATCAAAATCATAGGCTTCCCATGCATGATCGAATCGAGAGAGTTCTGCTTCCTCCACATAAATCGAAGGCTTCACAGACATACCAAAATGCGAATCATTTGCAAAAATGGCAATGGTATATTTTCCTGGTGGAATATCACAAAGCTGGCGGGTATCAACACTTGTCGATACACATGGATACACAGCGGGAATGAGTAACAAATCACCTGGCTGCGCATTGACATCAAATGGAAATACTTCTGTAAAGAACGAAGCATCCACATTTCGAATCTGAATAAAGGAAGGTTTTGTGATTTCAAAAACATAAAAAGCTACACGGTTGTAACCAAGTCCACAGGGTGCGAGTTGTTCCGGAATAAAAGGTGTGTCAGGAAGACAAAATGTTTCTTTTGCAAAAGCATAAACTTTTGCTGTCGCCGCATTTGGATTTCCAACTGGCGTATCCATCCAATCCGTAATGCCAGCCTGGTATGCTTTTTCCGGTCGATTGAACATTGGTTTAATCGGCGCCTGAAGTTGAATATTCACTCGTGTGGGTCTGCCGACTGACAACCGGTCCCCTATCTCATCATATATTTTAATAGTATAATCAGGTCCATATCCGTAGGAAATAAGCGTATACCATCCCGGCAATAAAGGTGTGCAGGGATCGGTGAAATCATGCATGGTGAAACAACCCAGTATAGGTTCACTGCTGGCGGTGACATCTATCACCCTACCCTGGAATAAACTCAGCAAGCTAGTGGTTGAACCAATTTCAGAAATGGTGGCCACGGCAGTATCGGATAAATAAAATTCCCTGTACACCAATTTTTTACTGTCGCCGCAGGGAGGTACATCGCCCGGGTTGTTAGCACAGGAGAAATAATCAGGATCGCTGGTATAACTGCCTGGTGCAGTTCCGACATTAATCACTTCTGCATTCAATGGGCTATCGTGAATAGTTTTGGTAACAATAAATTTAAATGACGGCGCATCTCCTTTCCCTACATTATCCACATCCCCGAAACTGGCTAGCGTATAAGTGCCGGCAGTGACACAAGCACAAAAATTATCAATGCCCGGTGGGTTGATGGAATTATCATACTGATTAATACATATTCCTGCATAATCTGTTAGTCCCGGAATAAATTCGCCTGCTGCATGCGTATTAGCTGCAGTGGATAATTGATTAGCATCCCCTTTATAAAATTGATAGTTAATGGGTTTCCCCTGCAACGTATCCGTGCGCAAGGTGCTCATGCATAATAATCCTTCATCCGGATTTCCATCGAGATCAGCATCTCCAATATTGACTTCACGGTAAATCGCTTTTTCAACATTCGGGCAAATTAACTGATCTGGCAAAACTGTATTCGGACAAATAAAGACAGCCGGTGTACCAGGATACATTACGTTATTCACCATCGGGTTCAGATTATTGATCAGGTCAACACTATCCGTCGCATCAAGCCTGAATAATCCGATGGAAGGAAGAGGGAAAACTATAAATCTCAAACTGAACTTTGTTCCCAGGTATCCATTGCTCCATGAATCTTTGTGAAAGAGGACGGACGGAAATGTATCGTTCGAACTCGCCAATACCTGGACCGAATAATCACCTTGTGGGAGACATTTGACTTCACCCTTCTTACCGGAAAATGCATAATATAAATCATTGACAGGATCAGGTGAAGGGCAACTTGCATTCAGGGTGCGTTTAAAAATGCGTGTGTAATATTCTCCGGTGGCATGGACGAAGGTGAAATCAAATTTCACATTGGCATCTGTTGCAAGAGTAAAAGTTGCCCACGTAGACAGGTCAAGTTTTTTACTAAATCCACCAGTATTGACAGTCACTACTCCTGTTGCTGGATTGGCAGGAGGACACACATTATTGCGGATAAAAGAACTACAGTCAAATCGATCATCCCATATTAACGTCGTCGGCAGTACCCCAAGCTGATTTGTCGCTGAAGCCGGAGGTAGCACAGGTTTGGGCCAACCTGATGGTGTCATGCCGCGTTGCAGCGCACGAACATTTAAATCGTTAAAGACAAAATCTTTATCAAAAAGAAGAGCGAGACTATAAGTTGTATTGGCTTTCAGGACACACGGAAATTCAATATATCGTGTTGCAGAATTTTCATACGCCATACCACAATCAATCAGTGGCAAAGAAGAAAGGGGTAGACTGCGCACGTTTCCTTCTAACAATCGATATCCAACCTTGTCGGAGAATGTGGCGACCGGAAAATCAAATGCAAGGAAATCCACCAGGTTTCCCGTTGTGAAAACATACCAGCTGCTTTTGAGAAATTCATTTCTATTCGCGACCGGCAGGCAGGCATATTCAGAAGGATCTTCGATACTGTGACAGTCAATGGCATGGAGTTGTGTGTATTGACTGGACGCTTGAGGTAGCGGTTGCCCGGCATTGAATTCATAAGCTTTGTCAGGGCAATCATAAATAGATACTTCGGGATAAATCGGATCGAACGGACAACTGATCCTAAGTTTTACCATAAACGCAGCAGTGACATTACCGACTGCGGTCACCTGGATTCGATAGGTACCGGCAGTCGTGCAAAAACGTTCCAATTGCCCGGAGCTAATGATCGATCCCAACCGGTCTGCAGATGATGGCAAACAACCTGATGGAGCATAGAGGGTGACACCGGATTGTTTTGGATCTGGTAATGAACTTCCGGGTGCGGTCTCTAATTGGATGGTAATGCTTCGGGAAGTAGAGAGTGTAAATTGAAACCAAACTGATTTCGTATGACCATAATCACTGGCGAATTCGAAAAACTCACCAGATTGCCCGGTGGATGTGGTCATATCGGAAACCAGGGAATTGAAAGTGCCATAATCGTATCCTCCGCCGGATATGGTGATGGGCATAGCGTTCGTGCAATTATCATTGGCAGGAGGAGGTGGAGGATTTTTTACTGCGAATGCAGGAAAGGAATAAAAGCAGATCAGCCACAACGTGATCAGAAGGGAGGGGAAAAATAAAGTTGGTCGGGGCATTTACATCTGGTTTACCTTATAGAATTGATGTCCTCACAGGTAAAAGGTATTTAAAATTCAGCAGAAACCGGTATACTTTATTCGCTTTGGTTAATTAAGATTGGATTTGGTCGTGAACCTGTCATTGATTAATTGTTGTAAAGACTACTATGCGACATACACCCTGGATCATCGACGTTAGATTTAGAACTTCACTACCCGCTTCATCACTTCAAAATTATTATCAAACCGGATTCTCAACAGAAAGATGGAAGCCGGAAAATCGGAAAGATTTAATTCAACATGATTTGTGTTGTAGTTATCTTTTTTAAGGAGTTGTCCGGCTATATCCAAAACGGTTATCTCAAGAATTTTATTTTCATTATTGGTTTCCAAAGTCAATATTCCCTGGGTAGGATTGGGATAAATTTTCACATTTCCTGAATCACTTATTTCCGGCTCCTGAGTGCCCACTGTAAAATATTGAGAACAGGGTGTGCAAGAATACCCGAGTGAATCCGCTTGCTCATCTCTTGCAAAACACAAAAGATCATTAAAGGAACTATAATAGGTTCCAAAGAGTCCATAACTACTACCAAACCCTTCTGTTAATTTTCCCGTTTCAAAAGGATATGAATAAGCGGTAGAATTGGTCACTATATAATTGACCAATCCATTCTCAGGAGGATTCAAAGCCCTGATAATAGTAAAAACAGTAGGTGTAAAATATAGGGTATCCCCAACAACAATATTATAATCATAGAGGAGTTGCTCGCTGTGATTATAAAAATCGAATTCATATACTTTTTTATTTTCTTCCCTCAATCCTCCGATTAATCTTTCACTGGTATCCAGTGTAGGATCTTTGTGCAAGTCGCCGGACTGGTCAGCCCACAAAAAGCACAGATCCCGCCTGGCCAGGATAGTGTAGGTTTTATTATCCAGTACAGTATCGTGTAAGGTGTAGTTTTCCCAGTATAAATAGTCGTCTCCCGGACCAATGACCGGGTAAATTTTTTCCATTACCCATTTGGAATGATTGATAAAAAATGGCGTATAGCCTTGAGCAAAGCAGGATGTAAAAAGGCAGGTAAAAATCAATAGGATATTCGTGCTAATAAAATATTTCAATTTCATCTTTCCATATTCCATTGAAGTAAGATCGTAACAATTTCAAGTTTACCGAAATAAAATTTTACACTATGACCCAGGGAAGACAAATATTATTTACAGTTCAGACCGTATGTTTTCTTACAAGAATATTATTTGCTTGAAATGTTCATGATACTTTATAATGAACTTCAATCCTGAATACACCGAACAGAAAGCCCAATACCCTTAAATTCATTATCTCTTGCAAAATCGGCAAGGGAAAAATTCAGGACTCTACACCAGGCGTAGTTGGCATCAATCTCCGTTGCACTCCACAAGATCCCATATCGGGCAATATTATCAAAGGTGCCAACCCCGTTACAATATCCACCAGGAAGTCCAGTAAATCCACTGCTATTTGTTGCATCAGCATTGGGTGTTTCCCAATGTTGGGTACCTGTTTCTTTCAATTCACTGCCGGCAACCAAATCACCTCCTAAACTCGTTGAAAGTATAGTCCATTCAGCATCACTGGGTATATGCCAGCCTTCAGGGGCCAATCCCCTGGGATCATTCACCGCATACCAATTATATAACTTGCCATAGGTAGCAGCATACTTTAAAGAATCATTGTTGTACCAGCACCATGCGCCCGTCGTCAGCGTGGACCAAACACTCATGCTCGTGATCTCGGGTATCGGATCCCCATTCCGATAATGAGCCGTCTTCAAATTCTGCTTCATCCAGACTTGATTATTAATGATTACAGTATCGTATTGATTTCCATCAATATCAGATAATGGGGCTGGTGAATCTGAATTTTTATCACAAGCCGTTATTAAAATAATCGTGGCCAGGAGATAGAAGATGGTTCTCATGTAAAACTTAAGGGCGTTTTTAATTACCAATATATTCATACAATCAATTCTTACAATGTGCTGATATTCAAATGAGAGATATAATCGAAATGAGGTTATTAGATGCGCCCTTAATTATTGGCTATTAATCCCTGAGGCATCGGACAGATAATCCATATCGCTTATCATTTGCATTTTTGATAAAGCTGGTATTGTTATAGCCCAGCTCCCGGCTAAAGGAAGTGAATGTACTGGCTTCAGTAGAACTCCACCAGTCACCAAAGTACCCAACATATTCGCACATACCCTGGTCGATGTGGTAACCGCCCGGAAGACCCTTAAATCCAGTGATGTCAGTGGCATCGTTGTTGGGTGATCCCCAATGGGATGTACCGGTTTCTTTCAATGAGCCTCCGGCAACATCATCACCGCCTAAACTTGTTGCTAATGCTGTCCATTCAGCATCACTGGGTATATGCCAACCTGAGGGGGCCAAACCTCTTGGATCAGTAACAGCATACCAATTGTATAGCTTACCATATACGGCTGCATATTTTGCAGAATCATTGTCATACCAGCACCATGCTCCAGAAATGAGTAATGCCCAACTACTCTCACTGGTGACTTCGGGTATCAAGTCTCCATTTCTATAATACGAGGTTTTTAAATTTTGCTGCATCCAGAATTGAGTATTAATTTTTACCGTATCGTATTTATTTCCATCAATGTCTATTAAAGGCTGTCCTGGATGTGCATCTGAATTTTTATCACAGGCGATTATCAGAATAATCATCGTCAGTATAAAGGCTGCTTCTTTCATCATGCTCCATTTATTTGTTTAGGTGAATGTAATCACTATTAATAAGCCTTCGTGAAATGATTTCAAAGTGGACCATAATGAGCAGAACATGCCGAAGTGTGATCTATTGCATTTCGGTAAGTAAAGGCAACCTGATGTATATTAAAATTATTTTCGAGAGAACACCAAAGCAGGAAGAATCTCAATCTTTGATACATCTGACAGAGAAACCAAACTGATTATAGATGTTAGTCACTGGGAATGTGCCATCTGAGTAGGACAGATAGAGGTACCAGGCGATTGTCGCATCGAACGCTGTAGAACTCCACCATACACCACTGTTACCAATGTTTATGAAGCTACCCCCTGAGTCACGAAAGCCTCCCGGCAAGCCTGTGAATCCACTGTTGTTATTGGCATCCGCGTTTGGTGGCGACCAATGTGTAGTGCCCGATTCTTTCAATTCACTTCCAGCCACTGCTTCACCTCCTAAACTCGCTGATAAGGCGATCCATTCCTCATTACCCGGCACATGCCAGCCAGCAGGTGCCAGGCCTCTTGGGTCATTAACAGCATACCAATTGTATAACTTGCCATAAGTAGCGGCATACTTTACAGAATCATTATTATACCAGCACCAGCCGCCAGAAGTAAGAGACGACCACACACTTATGCTGGTGATTTCCGGAATAGGGTCTCCATTTCTATAATGAGAAGTCTTTAAATTTTGTTTCGTAAAGAACGATATGCCAATTTTTACAGTATCGTAACCATTACCATCAATGTCGGTCACCGGCAGTTTTGGATGTACATCTGAATTTTTATCACAGGCTACAAGTAAAACAATCATCGCCAGGCTTAAGAATATTGCATTCATATGAATTCATTCATTTACTAAAGTGAATGTAGGGACTATTTATCCGGAACAATCAAATGATTTCTATATTGAAAGCAAAGGCAGATTAATGATCAATAGGCTCATGATTAATTTTTTGAAGTAAACCTGACCTTTTCAATGGGCTTTAAAGGAGTTCCGGCTGCAATGCCAATCCTGATAAAGGGATAGGGATCCGTAAAATAAATGTTGTAGTTATCAATACCCATATAGCCAATGGATGCAAATAAGGTGGTGTTCTCGCCATACCACAGGTTATAATAATATTTGAGTTCCAGGTTAAAATGTTGATTCCACTTTGCATCAATATCATCAACACCAACAGTAGCATCTAATGTTACTCTCGTCCTGAGATACCGTTCAGTAGTAGGCGGAACACCCTTTACGCCGGACAGGCTTTCAAACGAACCGTATTTTGAAATGGTATATTGGCCGTTGATCCGAAATGCACTGAATCTTGACCGCAACAGCGGCTCATCTCCAAATTTGAAGAGGCCTGAATGAATTTCAAGTCCTAACTTATAAAAGGAATTGATCTCATCACGGTGATAACCTTTGAAGAAATTAAATACAACAAAATTGGTTTCAAAATTTCCGGTTTTGAGATTGATGGTTCCATCCTCATTGAAGACAGGGCCGTCCTGGCCATTAGAGTGATGGTAGAGGCCGGCATTGAAATACTGGTAATGTTCAATGTTATGATTAAACGGATTAAAGAATAAGAGGCCGCCGATCTGGTAGCTGGGTGTACGAATCGGAAGGGAAGGTTGGTTGATAAATTGCCTTACCCGGACCGTTGGATTGATCACAAAATATAGCGGGCTGCGTCTCCTGGTCAATGCAAAATGCGATACGATGTTACTGACCAATAAAAATTGCTGGTGATGTGGATGTCCCTGGTCAAAAAAAGTAAGATCACCAGGATCTGAATTCAATATGTATTTCTCTGAATAGATAACACCGACCGTGTGTCGATATTCCAGGTTGGTTTTATATTCAGATTCCTGATTCTCCTGTGCCTGGACAGTGATGAAGAGGAAGAGCAGCAAGAAAGTTAATATTACTTTCATCAAACAGGGTTGTTTAATCTGTAAAAAGCAACGTTGTTTGAAGAGATTTGTTCGAAAGTGAGGAGCTTCTGATCGGCCTGGAGATGTTACCTATTATGGCTTTAAATTCACCGGCACTTTTGGGATGGTTAAAATAATTTTTTTAAGTTCCTCTAATTGGGTACCGTGAAAAGCTTTTTTAGGGACAATGATAGCAGAGAGACTATTGACATAAAATAAAATCCAATTGGCCTCTTCATCTATCTTGAAAATATTCTTCCACTCAATCTCTGTATAAAAAGATTCACCATTAATTTTTATTTGACTGTGCATAAATTCAATTTCTAATTTTTCCCTTAAATTATTGCTGGATTTATAACTCCGCCTTATAGTCAGATAGATTACCATTGGCTGAGCCACCAGGATCAGTACTAACGTGATGTATTGATAAATTTGCGGCTTGGGTACTGGTAAAAAATGAAAATTATATCCCAATATCCAAATGATTAAGGCCAATGCAACCCCAAGTATTACCCTCAAAATCGTTCTTTTGTAGGCCAGGTAAAAGAGTAGCTTTTGATATTCTTTGAAAGAAATTTTAGTTTTGATCTTCATGACAATGAATAACAACGTCACGAATCCACGAAGGTTGAGTTTAACGTCCTGGTATCACTTCGTTGTCTCAGCGCCCATTTGGTCACCCAGTTTTTCGTATTCAACATCGTTGGGCTCCCACAATTCTATCTATTGCTTGCCGCCATTCAAACACTGCACCATATTGGTTAGTCTTTAATCCAAGGTGAGTCTTATACCACTCCCGCATATTTTTAGGATCCTTGCATTTGAAAAAAATACCGCCTATACCGGTCACTCTTTTCATCTCTCCATTGTCGTTTGACTGACTGGTGATAATGGATTTAAAAGCGAAACCAAAACAAAAAGAAGTTGCTAATGCTAATGTGATTAACGTTATTTTTTTCATGGGATGTCCAATTATATTAATGCCGAAAGGCAATCGATTCAGGTTATTCTTAATCTTTAAAGACCATCATATCCTTTCCGGACATGAAGAGCTCAAAAAAATGTGAGGCCTGCGGACCTGTTGGTTGTCCGGGACAATTCGATGGTGGCTTACAATCGCAGGGAGTATTTTTACATTCATCCGGATCGGAGCAGCAGAAGGTGCTGAAACATTTGGCTTCGCAACAGTTGCCCTGGCATGCACCAACTGGCCGATTACCAGTATCGATCATGGCCACCGATTGAAGGTTCACCTGGACACCACCCATCGGATCGAGCATGGCATTGTTAGCCAACGAAATCTTTGTGGTACTGGTACGAACTTTTTGAATGGTGTAAGCTCTATTGATGGTGTCCCGTGCAACAGTATAACGAGTCACCTGTAATTCCAGTTCATCTTTATTTCCGCCGACAACTTTTGCTACAACATGCATATCACCATCGTTGACCAGCAGCATACTGCCGGCAAACATGGCGTAACTCTCTTTCGTACCATCGCTCTGTTGGAGGTCAACGGTAAACTGTTGCATGTGCTCATGATGGCAAGCCATAAAAGGTAACGTGCAAAATAACAGGATGCTCAAAAAGCTTGAAAAAGATTGTGGTTTCATGATGTGTGGTTTTTTGATTACAGGTTTATACCGGGGTGGGAAAAAGGGTAATTAAAGAAACAAAATATTTCGCAAATCTTTTGTCGATTAACTCCGCCCTTTAGGGCGGAGAAAGAGCAAAAGGTTATTTCCAGGGCTTTAGCCATGAGGATTATTCAATGTATTCATCTTTAAGGACTAAAGTCCAATGGAGATCTCATCCATGACCTCCGCTCTGAAGAGCGGAGTTAATCAGCCTTTCTTCAAATAATTTCCTCGTTCTTTCAAGGCCTCGCCATCGGGTCCAGAAGGTGAGTTAATCTTCAATCGTAAATCGTAAATCGTAAATCGTAAATTATCAATCTTAAATCTGCAATCTTAAATTAAATCTGTAATCTTAAATCTTCAATCTTAAATCATCATGAAGGCTCCCATAGTTCAATTTTGTTGCCTTCAGCATCCATGATATGGATAAATTTTCCAAAATCATAACTCACTATGTCATCCAGTATGGTGACTCCGTTTTCTTTGAGTTTGCTGACAAGTCCTTCAAGATTCTGAACCCGGTAGTTGATCATAAATTCCTTTTTCGAAGGGGCGAAATATTCACTTCCCTTTTTAAAAGGCGTCCATTGGAGAGATCCAATTTCCTCGGGATTGTTGACATCTCTGAATTCAAAATTACACGAACCCCATTCCGTGAATTCAATCCCTAAATTTTTGGCGTACCATTTTTTCGTTTCCTGCAGATCGTCAGCAAAAAAGAAAATACCTCCGATGCCCGTTACCTTAGGAGTTACGTCGGCAGATGAAGAATTATTGGTTGCGTCATTTGTTTGATCTTCCATTTTATTTGATTTATCTACTTAAACTTTAGTGTAAGTGGTCTTTCAAATATCTGAATATTATTGCACGGTGGCTACAGGTGTTTTTCGTTTGAGGATCAAAGCACTGATCAGGGTTATTAAAATGCCGACAGGCAGTATTTCCATATAGGTGTACATCGCAAAGAAAAAAGGACTGTGCTTATAATTGTAACTCGCCGTTTCTATTCCTTTTAGTGCTTTGTCGAGTGCTTCTCCGGAGATGCCGCTCTCCTGAACTTGTTTGACTTGCATGGCAGAATACTTGTCCATAAAATCGGGCATAAAAAAATGGAATTCAACTGCCCAGGTGAGCACATAAAGTGTAGAGGCAACAAGACTGATCATCAGGCCAAGCAGAAATCCCTTGCCAAAGGATATCGTTCCACCATTTTGTTTGTCGCGGAAATTTTTAACACCAACAAATATAAAGGAGAAGGCTACTGCCATGGCACTGAAGCCAATGATCATGCTGCCCATGCCACCATCCGCATCACCACTGCCACAAGACATCACCGCCATAGAGATGCCCATAAAGGTGCTGATGATGACACCTGAAATGGCTCCGAATACTAAAATCGTTTTTGTCATGATTTTCTATTTTTTAAGGTTAAGAGGCCGCAATAGTAACCTCCGTTTCCTCATTTTCCTTCACACTTTCGAGTGATTTTTGTACTCCTTCGCTGTTTTCATACTTAAGCAGGAGTATGGCACTATATGATATTCAGCCGTTTAGCTTTTTCTACTGCTTGTGTCCTTCTTTTTACATCCAGCTTTAGAAAGATATTGGAAGAATGAGTTTTTACCGTATTCAAACCTATAAATAATTTCCCGGCAATCTCATCATTACTTAAACCGGTAGCCATGAGATGTAAGACCTCCAGTTCACGTTTACTGATACCCAGCTTTGCTATCTCCTGAAGGTTAATCTCTGTTTGGACAGGCTGCTCGATATAGACTTCCTTTTCTATAATGCGAGTTTCTACCTTTGGCTTCACCAATTTGAGTGCCAGCCAAATGCCCAAAACTGTAAATAGGATAGCGATGGCGCCAATAAAAAAATCAAGACGATAATTGAAAACAATGAAATGGGCTTCAAGCCATTTGAGGAAGAACAACATCAAAGCCATGGAGAAACAATAAAGAAGGATCTCTTTATGCTTCGTCCAAAGGGATGCCACTGAATTCATATTCAAGCTGAGGAATGTATTGATTTCAGGAAGCAAAGTTAAACCAACCCCATTAGCAATTCGGTTTCCAGTTTGCTTTCATCATTGGTCCAATGTCCATAGATTTCAATATAGGGGAAAGAGGGCTCAAATCCTTTCTTCTTAATCTCATCACGCATAGCCAGTCCTATTTGCTTGATCAGGCTATAAGGCCCAACATGTTTATAGTAAGCATATTTTGTAAAAGTTACGGTTTTATGTTCCAGGATAATGTCAGGTTTTGGAATACTATCCAGTTCAACACCAGCAAAAACTTTATTACCCTGCTCATAGATCCAAATGTTTTTTCCTTTGTTTTCCAGGCCATTTGTCTTCACAATTTGCCACATTTTATCCATCAGCTTAAAGGCCGTGCCTGCATAGTCTCCATTGGAAGTAATACCGGAAAAGCCATACACATCTAATACCAAGGGCTCCGTGATGATTTCAACATTCATTGCATTCGAAATAATTTTACTTCATACTTCATTTCATAATTCGATATTCGTTAATCATTATTCCTCTGTTCAATTCTACTTCTAACTTCAACTTCTCCCTTCGAGAATGCTTTTCAAAGTGGCAAGGCTACTATCCATATCTTTTGCTACCGATTTTTCCATTATCGGTATCAGCAGGTTAAATGGATATTTCAAGATACCGCTGTTGCTCCAGGATACTTTGGTTTGAGAATCGGATAAGGATTCTGTCTCCATGATGATAGTAGCAGTGGCGGCCATGGGTTTTACAAATCGAATTTCCGCTTCAATACTTTTCCCATCAATTATCTTCTTAATTTCCTTTTCACCTACACCTGCATCTTTATCGCCGCTCCACGAATATATATAGCCCACGGTTCCATCGGTTCCTTTGAATTCTCTTTTCCTGTCGGAACCAGCCATGGCATGTTTGTTGAATTTGTCCTGGTTTTTGAGCAGTTTTATATAGTCAAATACTTTTTGACTCGGTGCATTGATGATGATTTCACGTTTGACATAATGGTCCCGTCTCATGAACATCGCAATGATGATAAGCAAGACTATGATGCCGGCTAATACCAGTAGGATTGTTATCAGGATACTCATTTTTTTATTTCACTAAATTTTAAGCAGTCCTCGAACGTTTTTTAACTTCTTCCCAGGATGAGGATTTTACTTTCCCTAGCTTATATAAAGCGGATCGTCTTTCTATTTCAGATTTCTGCTCACTCGTCATTAGACTTTTACCATCACTGTCCTCATAGATTTTAAGCATTTTATAGACAGCTTCAATGACATTATCATCGGCATGGTTAATGTATTCAATAACTTTTTTCTTTAAAGCTTTTGATGTCATGCCTTCAAATGTTGGCTCAAGTTTAATGGAAATTATTGGCAATAATGTGTTTACTAAGAACCTGAATTCAAGCGGAATGAAAAGGATGGTGATATTCTTAAACAACTTTTTTTTTAATCCAAACTAATGCACCAGGCTCTTACGGAAAATCGTTTCCCCTCGTTCATTCATCCCCAGCACAAAAAAAACACCTTTTTCCAAATCGCTGACATCGATGTTCGTGGAATCATTGTTGGAAACTGAATTCTTGCTTCGTATCCTGCCCAGCATATCCATGATCACTATTTGCGTGACGTTTGAGCTTGAACTGACGGTAACAAAATTTTCTGCAGGATTAGGATAGACAGATGCTGATGCATCATCACCTGGCGTAGTAGTAGCCGTGGTACAATCGATTTCACCGAGTGCTCCGCCGCCCCACCAGTGATTGAAGGATTTGCAATGAATCAGGACATAATTATAATCGCCAAGCGAAACACCGGCTGGAATCGTATACGATTGGGCTCCTGTGTTCGAGATCAATGAACCAATATCAATATTGGTGTTGCCAGGTGTAGTCGGTGCTTCGAAATTAATAGAGAGGTAGACATGCAGATCCGGGCCCGACTGTGTACTAAACTCACTATCAATATGCAGCGTGATCGAATCACTTTGTTCCAATACAGCTGATCCACTGATATTGTAACCACCCGGAGCTGCCATAAAGGAAGGAATTTCCCTTACGCACAATGGCTGTGCATTGGAGATCGTAATGGTAAGGGATAGGAGGAGAACGATGGTGTAAAGTAGTGTTGTCTTCATAAGATATATCTGTCTGTTGAACTTTGTTCAAAAATACAGGGATATTCAACCGATTGCAAGTCTCATACTGTTAATGACGTGTTGAGATCCGATTTTTTCCATCATCACTAGATGTTATTGTTTTAAACCGGCAATTAAATTGATAGTCAGGGCTACAACAAAAGTGTTTAGCGTAAATGTTAATAGTCCATGCACAAGGGCTATTCTGCGAATCCGCCGAGAATATATCTCTACATCTGAAACCTGAAAGGTCATGCCGATGACAAAAGAAAAATAGGCGAAATCGAGGTAATCTGGTTTCAACTTCCCCGGGAAATCAAGCGGGGCAACCTCCGATGTACTATGCTTTTGTTTATCATAATACATATTAGCATAGTGAAACGTGAATATAGTATGGACCAATGCCCAACTCACTATCATGCCCAGCGCCGATAATAATACGGTAAGGCCTTGTTGTGTTTTCATCTCATCGGATAACATTAATAACAATACCGTAAGCATACTGGCAAAAGAGGTTACCAATATGAATAAAAATACGAAGGCTCTGCTGCCATCTTCCTGGTTGGCCCTTTCTTCAATTTCTGAAACCGGTAATTTAAAGAAAACAATGAGACTGGTAACAATAAACGTTAGTGCAAAGGTGATCCACAGCATTGGTAAAATGAGTACCCAACTTAAATGACTATTGAACACACACAAAAAAGTAATCAGCGATGTCGATAGACTGAGTACTATTCGCTGCAAGGGTTGCAACTTTAAAAATAAATTACCCTTTTTTTTAGACGGCGTTCCTTCTCCTTTCCCCATTTGAAAATCCGTTGAAAAATTAAGATGACCCGGTACCACTTTACTGTGCGTGGTCTAATTATAAACCATCCAGATTGGTAATGGTTGGGAATAAGCCAAGCACAAGCAATACCTTCAAATATAAGGATATCAATTAGCAGATAGTTGGCCCAACAGATGATAAGTCTATACACTCCTCCTTTTTACCGGTTTATAGCATAAAAAACAGCACCCCAACCAAATTTTTCCGAAGCTATAAAATCACAAAGCGCTTTTACCATCGGAGTAAAAGCGCTTTATTATCTTCCGTAAAAATGCAAAGCCGGTCATGTATTTTATGATGAGTGGCTTATTGGACTTGTTAAGGTTATATGAGTCAAACACAGAAAGTCTTTTAATTTCCTGGATAAGTAGCTCGGGATTAACCCACCTTCATCTTCGCCAGGAATTCTTCCTTTCTTCTTTTCGCAATCGGAATGGTTTTTCCATCACACATCACGACATAGCCTCCGTCATCGCGCAAATATTTTTTCAGGTAGTTGAAATTGATCAGGTAGGACTGGTGAACCCTGAAAAAAGCAAGTGGCATCAACATTTGCTCAACATCTTTCAATGTTTTGGCTACTGTATATTTCCGGCCCTCTGACAGGATGAAGTGTGTATAATTACTGTCTGCATTACAATAAAGGATCTCCGAAGCTTCAACAAAATCCATACTTCGACCTGACGGCAAGGCGAGGCGAAGTGATTTCATTCCATCCCGCAGATTATGCAACAAGACTTCCAGCTGTTGCTTATGAAACGAATCTGTTTCCGGCCGGGAAGTAACTCTGCTGACAGCTTCGATTAATACCTCACTCATCACCGGCTTCAAAAGATAATCTGTCGCGGCACAACGAAATGCCTGTATGGCATATTGATCATACGCCGTAGCAAAGATGACAGCGAAATTTACAGGCTCCATTTGTTTCAACATTTCAAATCCATTCATCCCCGGCATCTCGATATCCAGGAAGATAAGATCAGGTTCATGTTCATGTATGGCCCTTATCCCTTCTGCTCCGGAAGATGCCGTGGCGACCACTTCTACTAACGGACAATGCCGCTCTAATTCATAGCGCAATGTCTCAATGCAATGACGTTCATCATCAATCAAAATGGTCCGCAGTTTCCTTGAATTTTCCTTCATCACTATTATTTATACCTACTGTTTACTGATTACTGTTTACTGAATACTGTTTACTGATTCCTGTTTTCTGCCGACTGTTTACTGTTTACTGAATACCGTATATACCGAATACTGCTACTCCTCTTCATCATGGATCAATGGAATATTAATCACCACCCGCGTTCCGGCGGAATGATTTTCTGCGTCTGTCAGATCAATGACATGCACTTGTGTATCGATACCATAGATCCTGTTGATGATTTCAATCCGGTTTCCAGTAATCTGCATGCCCACGGATTTTTCCTTGCCCATGCGTGACTTGCCGATTTCCGCAGCACGTTCTCTTCCCACCCCATTGTCTTCAATGATACACTGGATCTGGTTACCGAGATCTTTGACCTGGACCAATAACATGCCTTTGCTTTCTTTATGCATGAGCCCGTGCCAGATGGCATTCTCCACATACGGCTGCAAGATCATCGGAGGGATCTGAGCTTGCCGTACATGGATACTCTTGTCGATGTCAATGGTGTAATCAAATTTTCCCTCCAGGCGAAGATATTCGATCTCAATATAAAGCTGTAACGCTTCGAGTTCATCCTTCAGGCTGATGGTATGTGATTTTGAATTGTTCAATATGGTGCGCACCAATAAAGCAAATTTGGACAAGTACGATGCTGTCTCGTCTTTACTCTTGCTGATCGCGTAATACTTAATGGAGTTTAAACTGTTAAACAGGAAATGCGGATTCATTTGGGCCCGGAGTGCCTGCATCTGGATCTCGGACAGTTTGTTTTCGAATTCAGATTTCACACGTTCTTGTTTCCTGGCGCGGGATATCATGTACCGATAGAGCAGGATCGCAGACGATAATGCAAGGAAGCCAATGATGCTCCAAAACCACCAAAGTTCGGCGATGCGTTTATCGATATGGATTTTCAATTGTGTTACCGGCAACCAATCAGACGCATCACCTTCTTTGCCCGTCACCATAAAAGTGTAATCACCACCATTCAATTTGGAATAGCGAACACGTCGTTGATCGGTTTGAATCCAGTCATCATCATATCCATCTAATTTGTATTGATATTTTACTTTGCTTTTATCCAATGGATTGGGCAACACATATTGAAAAGTAATATCGCGCTGGTCCCTTTGTAATTGCAGGGACTGACTATACAGCAATGGCTTTTGCTTTTTTTCAAATACAGGCGAAATGTCTACTCCGATAATCCTGACTTTCAGATCCTGCACAGCGATTGATTTTGGCAGGAAAGTTTCCTTGGCATATTGCACCCCCTGGAAAGAGGTGACCCATAACCTTCCATGACGGTCATTGAGTACACCGCTATACCAACCCCGATGTAAAAGACCGTCCGGATATTCTTTTTGATAACGCCATGTTTCAAAAAGTCCGCTTTGCAGGTTCAGGCGTCCCACCGAAGAATCACGGGCAAGCCAGCATTCATTTTCATTGAGCGGGAGAAGGCTATTACATACCTCATGAATTTTATCCTGGTGTTTAAACGGAAAATTTTTCCAGGTACCAGATGGTGGATGAAAGCGTGTGATGAAATCCGATGTTGTGGTCATCCATAGAAAAGATGTTTTTGGTTCCTTAACTCCATAAGTCAATCTATAATCTGAAGAGGTACCTGGTATCAGCATTCGAGTGTATTGATTGGAAGTGATATTGTACCTGAATAATCCTTCATCGGCTAATAACCATAGCCAATCACCATGAAGGGAATCAGGGTATATCTGAAAAATAATATCCGGTATCACCTTATCAGTAGGAGCAGATGGACGCAACAAAGTAATTTTCTCTGTGCCGATATCCATGTTCATCAGGCCATAATGAGTACCAATCCAAAGCGTATTACGGAGGGTATCTAAGAAGAAAGCTGATATGGTGCCGGCACTTGGAGTAGGTATGGAATCGTAATAGGTGAAGTAATTTTTCAATGCACCCGTGACCATATTTATTCGGGTAAAACCCAGGATGGTGCCGGCATACAAATTGGAGTCAGGCGCAAGGTAAATGGAGTAAATCAGGTCCGTGGCAATACTTTCAACTTTACGGTTGGGGTCAGCATTGAAACATATCAGATCATATCCATCATAGCGATAAAGACCTCCCCCGGTAGCACTTCCAAACCAAATAAATCCATAAGGATCTTCTATGGGTATCCAGTAATACGCGGCAAACAATTCAAAATCTCTTTTAAGATGATAGAAACTCGGAGCCGGCAATTGGGAGAATGAGGCGCTGATGTGCACGCAAAAGAAAAAAAACAGGAGAGAGGAGCGGTATAGTAGAGGTCGATATGTCGATGAAAGAATCAAGATCCCGGTTATATTTTACTAAGGTCTCCTTATTCCCCGAAGATTCGGTATGAGGTTGCGTAATCGGGAAGGATTATTGAGAATTCGGAAGGGATTACCGACTGCAACCTCAAAATTCGATGTGTCATGTTGGTTCATAATAAAGCATTACTGCACCACAACCAAATGTTTTTGTTTTCAGGAGTTTAAGGTTAACTCTCTCCCGGATGTTTTTAAATAAAGTCAAGCCGCTTCCTAAAATAGTGGGCTGAACGCCGAGTTGGTATTCATCAATAACTCCAAGTTGCGTAAAGGCGACAATCAAACTTGGACTACCAACAAAAATAAGTGCCCCTGGTTGTTCCTTAAGGGCTAAAATTTCATCTTTTTTGATTTCCCTTTTCAATGTCGAATTTTTCCAATCCACTTTTTGCAGGGTGTGGGAATAAACAATCTTTGAAATATTGTCAATGAGTACTCCAAATTCATCTGTGGGTTTATTACCGGTAGGATGTTGCACGATCGATGGCCAATAACTCTCCATCAGTTGATAGGTGATCCGTCCGTAGATCAGCGTGTCTGCATTACGCAACAATTCATTATAATGCTCATGTATTTCATCGTCGGCAATCATGGCGGTGTGATCGCAGTACCCGTCAAGGGTCATGTTCATGGCGGCTATTAGTTTACGCATATTATATTGATTTAATCAATTCACAATGGTTGTAATGTTTCCCGCAGAATGCACAGAATGTCGCAGATAAAACCAGATCTATCTGCGTTGGTCTGCGAGATCTGCGGGAAATTATTCAGATCAATACAAGAAATACAATTAATCGCTGAATAGTCGAATTCACGCGAGTTAACCAATTGCTTTCAAATCTAGGGTTATCATTTTACACCTGCACCAAGGATCACCATTCCGGCGAAACCTCGTCCCCAGGTTGGCCAATCGCCAGCTTAAATAATTCTTGTAGTTTTGACATGCTCAATAACCATAAAAGAGGAAGTCATGAATAGCCGTTTTTTGCCAGTTTTACTTCTGGGGATAAGTTTTTTTAGTCTGCCGCTTTACGCACAGACAGCGAAACCGGAAGCTGAGGATACCACCACCTTATTGGGCTTGCCCGGGGATAATCTTGATCTCTATGCGGTATTGGATATTTTTCAAAAATCAAAAACGATCGAAGACTTTGAGAAATCTTTGAATTCTGAAGAGGCAGGCGTCAACAACCTGGATTTGGATTTAGATAAAAAAGTGGATTTCATCAAGGTCGTGACGAAGAAGGACGGAGATGATTTCACCTTTATTCTCCAGGTGGATGTCAGTAAAACAGAGAAGCAGGATGTGGCTGTCATCTTAGTGTCAAAAGATGAAAATAAAAAGGTTTCGGTTCAGGCTGTGGGCGATGAAGACTTGTATGGAAAAGATTTTGTGGTCGACTTGAATGAAACTATCACGGCTGCAGTGACGGCCAATCCGGGATATAAGGGTGATGACCCTGTGGTGAAGAGTGTCCCGGCTACCACCACCACTGTGGTCGTGGAAACAACACCTATCGTGCAGTACGTGTATTCGCCTGCGTATGTGCCCTACTATCCACCTTATTATTACGGATATTATCCTCCTTATTTTTTCGCTTTCTCCGTGATGGCGGTAGGCATGTATCACCATGCTCATTACCACTACCATGGTTATGGTCATGGTTATGGTCACGGGTATGGCCACGGCCATTATCATAATCATAATGGGTATAACAATTACCATAATACTTCCAGGAACACCTCGAATACCGTAAGAAACAACAATTCGAATGGCAGTTATCGAGGCAACTCAGCTTCTACACGTCCATCAGCAGGTGCAGGTGCATCCACTCGTCCCTCAACTGGTGCTGGCGCGTCTACTCGTCCTTCAACTGGTGCCGGTGCATCTACTCGCCCTTCAACAGGTGCAGGCGCATCTACTCGTCCTTCAACAGGCGCTGGTTCGTCCACTCGTCCTAACGGGCCAACACGTCCTTCCACGCAGCCATCCTATAATAGTAACAGATCATCGAGTAGTAGTAGTAGAAGCAATTATAGTTCCGGAGGTTCGAGGGGCAGCGGTGGATATAGTGGAAGCTCCTCAAGAGGAGGATCTAGCGGAGGCTCAAGAGGTGGTGGTGGCTCAAGAGGCGGTGGTGGAGGAAGAGGTGGAGGCGGAAGAAGAGGATAAAGGCCTTAATAAAAAACTAAATGCGCGGTTATTCGAGTGGCAGATCAGAAGTGCTCATCTCTCTTACACTGACGTACGAACCGTTTCTTTTTTCAAATAAGATCATATAGTTTCCGCTGTTGATCAACACGTTGACAGAGTCTACTAATTTAAAGTAGCCGACTTCAACCACCTGGTTGGCATCATTGGATACAAAAACTTCTTTGGTCGTGCAGGTAATTGTATTGCCTTTGGAAGAATGCTCAAGACCTGATTTCAAATAGGCTATGATGGAATCCTTACCTACAAATGGGCCTTTGTTTTCAGCAAAGACGGTAGCATCATCTGCATAATAGCCGATATGTATTACCTCTCCGGAATTATATGTTGCTGCATATTCGTTTTCCTTGGCCTGGATTTCCTGCTTGATTTGTTCCTTATCAATGACAGGCGCTGCAGCAGCTTCTTCTTTCTTTGGGCCACACCCTATTGATGAGATGACCAATGAAATTAATACGCTTTTTATAACCAGGTTTATCATAATACAGTCAATTTGTAAAAGCAGATGGCTTTACTATCCGAGGCCTCAAATCTAATTAACTTTTGGATTGCCCTAACGACTTATTTTCTTGCTCATCTGTCAACGACCAGGTATTACTTCAGGTGGGATCTTGCTAAGCATTAAATTGTCTCAAATGATGATCGATATGTTTGTAAGCAAAATGTCCAATTTGCTCATCAGTCATCTTTCCGAAAAACACATGCACAAAGCCGGGGTTTGAAAAATTGGCATACCCCTCGATGCTTGAAATCCAGGCTGCTTTTTGCGCCGAAATATTTCCTTCTTTTTCTTTTGGGATAAGAGGCGGTATAGTCGGCGTATTGCGTTGTAATGGAGCATCATCTTGCAATGCTTTTTTCAACATTACTTTCCCCAATATTCTTCCGATGAAGACTCGTTTATACTTTGTTTTACCCTGTACCCATTCATCCCATAAAGTGCCATGCTGTAACATTTGAAACAGCGTCATTTTACCCCAAATAGCTTTGCTGTTTTCGTTAAGCTTATTGATCCTGTCAATCAATTCACTCCTGGTGGATGGATTAAAAACTGATTTCATGACTTACGCTTCCATTTGCGCTAATGAAAACCAGTTTCCGGAATCATCAAGGAATAACGCTTCAAATCCATAAAATTCTTTCGTTGGTTGTTTCTTGAATATTACTCCTTTGGCTTTCAATTCTTCATAGGTCGCCATTATATCATGACAGGTAAATACAGCAGCGCCAAAAGTCCCCTTTTTGATTAATGCTGTCATCGTCTGAACCGTTTCTTTGTCAAACATGGCACCTTCAGCAATCAGAAACAATGTGATTTCTAATTCGGGTTGTTCTGGTGGCGTCACTGTAAGCCATCTTGCCCCTTCACCCATGGGAGCATCGGTGTGCACCTTGAACCCAAGTTTGTTGACATAGAAATCATATGCACTGTCCTGGTTAAGAACATAGATACAAGTGTGTGTAATTCTTGAGATCATCTTCAATTATTTTATACAAAAATCAGGAATAGGTCTTAAATGGACCTCTTCAAAATTGCTATTTTGACCAACCGTGGGTTTCGGCAAAGCAATTTGGAACAAAGAGCAAAGGATTTTCCTGTATTGCTTTTCTTTTTATCACCTGCTCTCTTTGAAATGTTGAAGGTGTCTGTCCTGCCATTTTTTTAAACATGGCTGTAAAAGAAGTCGGGCTATCAAAGCCAACCATTAAGCTTGTTTCTACTACTGAATATCCTTTTGCTAATAATATTTTCGCGTTGTCCATCCTGATTTTTATCAGGTAATGGTTGGGTGTCTTTCCGTAAATGGATTTAAACAGCCGGATAAAATGATACTTTGAAAAATGAGCCTGGCCAGCGATGTTATTAAGGTCTATGGGATCAGCATAGTGGTCGTCAATAAATAATTTTGCCCTTACTATTCGTTGGTATAAATATATTTTTTCGAATTGCTCCATGCTTTATCAACTTACTTTGTATGCTCCACCCCATCTTGTACGGCCGCTTTAAGTATGTCAATGTTAATATCTTTCAGCGCTTTGAATTTAATGCAATACCCGGTCACGCTCGCCTTGCCAAGTTGCTTTCCATACGTTTTGGCTAAATAGGTCTTATCATCGATACCCATGATATAAACAGAAATGCCGGTGGTGTTTGCACTCAAACCGATTTGGTAAAACTCCCTGGTTTTTCCACCAGCGTATTTTATGATGTAAGCTCCATATCCAATATTAGGATTAGAAACCGTTTTACCGGTACTGTCCTTACCATCGAGGAACCATAATTTACATCCCGGCATGACTTTCAGAATGGTCTTATGCAACTCTTGCATGTCGCTTTGCTTTGCTTCAGGCTGGCTGGCGATATAGTCTTTGATTTGGGCTTGAACGGTCATATCAAATATAAAATTAATGGTTTTAGATTACCGGCATTGGGCTACACCCAATGCAATGTGCTGACGGCCCTTCAGGCCTTTAACAATACTCACTACTCACTACTCACTAGTTCATTGTGCCAAAAACTTTCTTGTTGCCTCAACTACACTTTGCTGGCTGAAAATCAGGTGTCCCAAATCGTCATCCAGAACCACTAATTCTGCATTGGTCATCGCGGCAAATTTTATAGAAAGGGTTTGGTTAATCGTATGATCCTGTTTATTAGCAATGATCAGCATTTTTGCTTTTATCATTTTAGCGGTATTCTCCAATGAACCTCCGGCCTTGGTAGTAATATCCTGCATCATGACGGCATTGGTTTGCCAAATCATATTATTACAATCAACAGTAAAGGGGTTCGGTTTTGAAAGTGAGGTCAACCATTTAGAAAAATTTTCTACCGGTACGCTATTGTTCAAAGTGGTAGGTGTTGTCAGGAGTAATTGAGTTAAGTGTATGGCTAATGGTGTAACTGGATTGACTGTATAATTGCCACTGCGATAAGCTGTATCACTTTTTACTGCTTCTATATAAGCTTGCATCCACAATAAGTCATATGATGATAGTTTAGGAGTTGCCTCCATGGCGACAACTTTGTCCATGAAATCAGGATAACTGACAGCCCATTGCATTGCCTGGAGTCCTCCCATAGAACCGCCTACAACAGCAGCTACATGATGAATGTTTAAGTCTTCCGTCAGCATTTTATATTCTGCATTGACCATGTCTCTAATATTAAATTGAGGAAACAACGTTTTGGGCTGGCTAATACTGTTACTTGGAGAAGATGAAACGCCATTGCCTAAAGCGTCAATCATAATGAGATAAAACTTGGCAGTATCCACTACTGTACCTGAACCAAAAAGCTCCATCATATAAGTTGTCATTCCGCCGGCTGTTGGATAGAGGATGGCATTGGACCGGGTTGCATTTAGTCTTCCGTAAGTACGGTAACCAATTTTGCAGTCAATAATATGCTGACCATTTTCCAAAGGAAAATCACCGATAGAGACGAACTGTTGTTTTTTATCAGTTGAAGTCTGTGAATATGCATTTTGTTTTGTCGACAGTGACAAAACGAGAGCCAGGAAAAGAATAATCCGATTCATAAATAATGACATTTGAGAAGCCAAACGGTTGCAAATATATATGCAACTTTTCGGTTTCGCAAGTATTCTACTCTCTTTTTGACTTAAATTTTTGCTCGGAAAGTCTATTGCCAACCAAGATCTAGCCGGTGCTTTTATTGTATTATAAACTTTCCTGTCGCCCTGATTTCTTTGTCTGACCGTAGCTGAAAATAATATAGTCCAATGGATAAATTACCTTTCTCAATTTCGATGTAATCGGAAGATTCATATTTTGATGTTCGCAAATTTCGTCCTTCCTGGTCAAAGATGGTTAGCGTGTAATTTTTATTTCTAAAATTCTCACATTTTAATATGGCTGATGTACTGAAAGGATTTGGAAAAACATTACAAATTGAATAATTGGGGAGCTCAGCTATCCCTACAGTTCCATCGGCATTCAGTTTGACAAATAAAAGTTCAAATGTACTTGCACTAAACCAGGTGCCGGAGATGGCAAAACCTCCATCCGGAGTTTGCAGTATGGATCTTCCTTCAGATGAAGTATAAGAAGTGTTAGAAGGTTCAACTTTGTATTCAGTATCCCATTGAACATTTCCTAAGGCATTAATTTTTACGACGTACAGATCATATGCACCGTTTGAGCTGGCTGTCTTGATTGAACCTGTAACGATATATCCGCCGTCGACCGTTTGGATAATATCCCTGCCTCTTGAATACCGGCCAGCTTTTCCATAGGTGTTAGTCCATACAGTATCTCCGAGGGAATTCGTTTTAACAACATACATATTTTCATTGGCTACTCCAAAAGATTGAGAATAACCTGTCATTATATACCCGCCATCTGAGGTTTGTCTTACTGAGTTTGATTTTTCCTCCAGGCTACCTCCATAATGCCTGGTCCATAGCGTATCTCCAATGCTATCCGTCTTCACCAGGTAAAAATCCGTGGAACCGAAACTAAAACTCTGGGAATAACCACTAATGATCAGGCCTCCATCTGAAGTTTGCTTCATTGAAGTTGATTCCTCATTCAGGCTTCCTCCATACTTTTTTGTCCATAGTGTATCACCGTTGACATCCGTTTTTATAAGGAAAACGTCGTATAAGTTTACACCTTCCAAATAGGATGTTCCACTTAAGAAATAGTCCCCTGAAGAAGTCTGAACAATGGAATTTCCGATCTCATTTCCATGCAGATCAATTTTCTTTACCCAGGATGCTGCGCCAGTATTGGTGGTCTTAACAAAATAAATACTACGGTATCCAGGTAAATAATCTGCGGTGTAGCCAACAATGGCCAACCCTCCATCAATGGTCTGAATTACCTGGCTAGCTTCTTCCACGGAATCGGTTCCATAATCCTTAAGCCAGAGGGTATCTCCAATATTATTTAATTCAACAGTGAAAAACTGATCAGCATGGGTAGTAGTTTTTGTACCTGCAATAATGTAATGGCCATTCGAATTGATTATTATACTATTCCCCTTTCCTGAAAACTCACCATAATGTTTAATGAACGAAGTTTGGGCCTGGGAGCCCATATTCAATATTCCCAATAACAAAATGATGAGTTTACTTTTCATAAATTTTGTTTTTTAGCAATTGTCTATAACGATCAAGACTAGCCCTAATCCGCTTCAAGATAATAAACTGTCGAGGTCTCATTAAATCTATTCCCCATTTCTGCAATCTCAACGACCAAACATTAATGTAATGTAAGAGGGTCAACATGAGATTATGGTCTCCTCTGTAGTGAACAGGTACTCCTTGAATATTAACCATCGCCATCAGTGCATCGAGGAGTTGACATCATCTCACCATGCAAATAACTGACTTATGATTTACCTAATCCTCTTCCTGGTTTCTACAGCAGCTACACAAAACTTTCAATTGCACTCATCGGATGATCGTACTATCACTGGTGCGGTAGTGGATGCAACCAATGAGCCGTTGCCCTTCTGCAATATTTTGGCCTACGATAAGCATAATAAAATGTTGACCGGCACAGTGACCGATATCAAAGGTGATTTTAAAATCACAGTATCCGGGTCATGCCATTGGATTGAAGCCGCCTACACTGGAATGCAAACCACTCGTATTGAAGTGGGTGAAGCAAACGATTATGTAATTTCTATGAAGGCCGGTATAGAACTCTCCGAAGTGGTAGTGATAGCATACGACGTACCCTTGGTAGAATACAATAACACAACCTCGGAAGGTGTGGAGCGGATTCGCAATCTGCCGACCAAGAACATCAATGCAATTGCTGCCACAACTGCAGGGCTATCCTCCACCGATGGTGATGATGTTTTAATTCGAGGAACGCGGGCAGATGCTACTGACTATTATGTGGATGGAATACGAGTGTCCAAAAGTTCAGCGGATGGATCAGGGCCTACCAAAAGTTTAGCAGAGACATCCGACGAATCGTTGCCAGCCATTTCAGTGACGTCCACGTCGAGTACTCCTAAACCTTCGGAAATAGTGAATAATTATGCTGCAGGACAACTCACCGCAGGCGAAATTAATGATTTTGGGAAATGGGTTTTATGGAATGATAAATCTCAACAAGAACTAACGGAGTATCGGAAAACCTGGAACATTTATCCATTAAACAGGTACATGGTCATTGTACAAAACACCGCAGGGATTCCAGTAATCAACCAGACTGTTAAATTATTGGATAATAAAAAAAACATTGTATGGACTGCTAAAACAGATAATACAGGAAAAGCTGAACTCTGGTCAAATATGTTTGCTGAAACGTATAAGGACGGACAAAACTTTAGCATAAGCACTAAAGTGAATGACAGGGAAGTCTCCATTTCAAATGCAAAACGATTCGACAAAGGTGTAAATCACATGACTATAAAAAGTGACTGCAATCTATCCAATGTGGTAGATGCTGTATTTGTCGTAGATGCCACCGGGTCCATGAGTGATGAACTTCAATATCTCCAGGAGGAATTGATGGATGTGATGCGAAAAGTAAAAGATAAAAATCAGGACCTGACTATAAATCTTGGATGTGTATTTTACAGAGATCACGGCGATGAATATGTGACCAGGACATCCGGGCTCTCCAGCGATTTATCAAAAACCATAGGGTTTATACAAAACCAGACTGCAAATGGAGGAGGTGATACACCGGAAGCATTGGACGAAGCTCTGGAAGTAGCCATCGGAAATATGAATTGGAGTTCAGATGCCCGTACCAAACTTCTTTTTGTAGTGACGGATGCCCCACCGCATCAGGGTGTTGAAAATCTGGATCGGCTAAGCTATATCACATTCGATGCAGCAATGGAGGGGATAAGGATCATACCCCTGACAGCAAGCGGCATCGATAAGAGTTCGGAATATTTATTGCGTTCCCTGGCTCTTTGTACGAATGGCACCTATGTGTTTTTAACAGATCATAGCGGAATCGGGAATCCACATCTTCAACCTACTACGGACAAATACGATGTCGAGAAATTGAATGATCTGATCGTCCGCTTGTTTGATCAATATACCTCTGCCGTAAGTTGTTCTAAAAACAGTAAGAAATATATTCAGGTTATGTCGGACACCCTGGAGATACAGAGCCAACCACTTTTCGTGACCGATACATTACCAGGCATTAAGACTGCGGAAATGGAAAATGAGACAAAGCGTATTACTTGTAAATATTATCCCAATCCGACATCAGGTCTTTTAAATATTGATGTGGAGGGTAAAATTGAAGAGCTGTTTCTCTGTGATGGTTCAGGCAAGTTGTTGGAAAGATTCGAAGTGAATGGTGAGGACAAGTTGCAGGTAGTCATTTCTCAATATCCAGTTGGGACTTACAGGCTCATGTATTTTGAAAAAATCAATGTACCAAGAAGTGGAATGGTGGTTTTGGCTAAATGAGTTCCCGCTCAATTCACTCCTCCCACCATTGTGAAAACACCTGGCGTTGATCATCTAAGTTTACTTTCTCACCGATCATCGGCGTGATAATGTCCAGGTTTTCTTTTTTGTTGTTCTCGGTGATCAGCTTGAGGGGTTCATCCCACTCGTGGTTACCCAATGCAAATTTGGAAGAATGAACAGGAAGTATCCGTTTGGCCTTCAGCTCTTTTGCAGCCTGCAGTATTTCGTTCGGCATCAGGTGTATGTGTTTCCAGTATGGATTGTATTGTCCGTTTTCAAGAATCGCCAGGTCAAATCCGCCAAAGGTGTTACCGGTTTCAGCAAAGTGTTTGTCATAACCACTGTCACCTCCGATGAATATTTTTTGATTCGGTGTTTGAAGAACAAATGAAGTCCAGAGCGCCTGGTTGCGTTTAAACCATCGGCCGGAAAAATGTCGTGCAGGAATAGTGTCTACCGTAAAGCCAGGCTCAAGATCAATGTGCTGACACCAATCATTTTCAATTATTCGCCCTGGATCATATCCCCAGTATTCCAAATGTTCACCTGTTCCAAGGCTAGTGATAACGGTACTGACTTTAGGTATAAGTTGTCGGATGGTTTTATAGTCCAGATGATCATAGTGATCGTGCGTAATAAAAAGATAATCGATCGGCGGCAGATCATCTGTAGCATATCGGTCCGTTCCTTTGAAGGCCTTTGTCATAAAAGAAAATGGAGAAGCTGATCCGCTAAAGACGGGATCAACAAGAAATCGTCGTCCATCAATTTGGATGAAATAAGAAGAGTGCCCAAACCAAACCAGGCAATTTTCATCTGGATCCAAACTCAGCAAGTTTGTTTTCATGGATGGAATGGGATCCAGAGGAGTAGATCGTTTTGGTCGGCCGAAAAGAATCTGCTTCATCACCTTTACATAGGTAGCTCCGCCGGTGAGTTGAGGCGTGACACTTTGATTTTGAAATGCTCCGTCTCTGAAATTTGGCGATCTTTTGATTTTAGCTAGTCGTTCACCGGATGGCATTTTACCAAACCTGGCTATCTTGATCAATCCAAAAATGCGCATGGTGCAAGGTATGGATTATAGTATTTCGATGGCTGCAGGAGATGGTTCGACAAAGCTCACCACGGCGGAACTCCTGCAGCAACAAAATTTTACAAGAGGGAGTCGGGGGATGAATTAACCGAATTCATAAATTCGTCTGAAGCTCCCTTTATTTGAGCCATTAGTTTTCCAATATTATCTTTTAATACAAAAGGATCAGCTCCTTGCCTGCAATCATGCTCAATCACCAACGCAAGTTCTTTAGCTTCCGTCATCCCCATCATGATCCATTTGGTTTTATACGCATGGACCTGGCTGGCTATTTCATCATAATTCTCCTGTTGAAGAGCAAGTTCTATCCTTTCCATGAGACCAGTTGCTGTATCCAAAAACATGTTGATGTATTTCTTCATCTTAGCCTGGTCCCCTTCGCAGAATTTCTCCAGGTAGGAAAGATCAGCTATGGTGAAGTGCTGTGTTTTTGTTGTAGTTATTTCTTCAATGTCTGCGATTGTTTCAGCAGGGATTGAATTTTTTAAAAATGTGATTTCACGTCCTGTAGCTTTAGCAAT
>Ga0068851_10000098_pt1 | contig 47586 bp, 35 predicted proteins | sample KBSCornC12_FD_66588 | JGI IMG/M metagenome (GOLD analysis project Ga0068851, IMG submission 66588) | Corn rhizosphere microbial communities from Kellogg Biological Station, Michigan, USA - KBS Corn C1-2 | ecosystem: Host-associated > Plants > Roots > Rhizosphere > Soil ...
AAATACATTGTTTTCGGCCAGTTTGATGCCCTGGGTGAAATAATAAAGGGCCAGCTGGTATTTTTTCACATGCATGTTGTACATCCCTACATGCAAATGAATAGACGGAAGAAAAGATTGATATCGTATGCTATCAAAGGTGGTGAGATCCAATTTGATTGAATCCGGCTGGTCACTGAAAATATTTTTGCGCCCGGTGAGCGCAGTGATAGTGAGTCGATTGATGTTCGAAAGCAAAGTATCCTTGACAAGGAGATTCATCCGGCTGGCCCTGAGAAAATAATCGGATGCTTCTTCGAACATGTTGCGGGCAATATAGATTTCCCCGATCTGCTGAAGCATTCGCGCCTGCACCAGGGTGTCCTGGCTTCGTTCTGCAAAAGCGTAGACGCGTTCAAACATATCAACCGCTTCGAGGTAATATTCACTACCGCAATACAGCCTGCCCAGATCCGCAATGACCTGGTACATATTAGAGGAGTCACCTGCACGGCGAAAAAGTTTTTGCGCTTCCAGGTAATTCTTGATGGCACGATCTAAATTTTCAACTTCTGCCAGGTCTCTTTCTGCCAGCAAACGGTAAGCTTGCGCGGCCTGGTCATAATTACTTTCATTTTCTAATTGGGCAATGAGTCGATAGAGATCGGCACTGGACATGGATTCCAGGTCCTGCGCTTTCGCACAAAACGAAGTGAATACAAATACCAAGAATAGGATAAGCTTTTGTAAAGTATTCCTACTAAGCAAAAAAGCAAATTGATTGTGTTGGAGTCCTCTCCAACACCTTCCCGAAATTCCCTTTTTATTTGGTGTGTTGCGCAATGTTATTTCCTTCATACCCGCATGATCAACATTGGATATTGATTTTGATTAAAAGATGAATGTGGGGCGAAAAATAAAAATGAATATTGGATACAGATCCGGATTTCACCGGGAATATCCTTTATGTAGGGACCAGGCTAATTACTCTGCTTGGTCAATTGATTTTCAATAGCGACTCGCACCAGTCCCGCTGTATTGCGCACACCTAATTTAGTGAGCAATGATCTTCGGTGTGATTCGACCGTCTTGAGGCTGATAAATAATGTATCGGCAATTTCCTGTGTGGTATGTTCTTTAACGATCAATTCTAATACATCTTTTTCACGCCTGGAAATTTTAGGAGCTGACGTTGCTGATTTTTTATTCCCGGTGCGTTGATTGACCAGGCTTTTCATGATAGTCTCCGTCACTTCTTCGCTGAAATAAGACTGACCATTGGCAATAGCTTCGATGGCATGGATCAATTCTTTCTTGCCGGTATTTTTCAGGATATAACCCTGTGCGCCATATTTTAAAATCTCGGTCACAAAACTTTCTTCATTGTGCATGGACAACGCCAGCACTTTGACATCGGGAAATTCTTTGTTGAGTTTTTGGCAAACTTCGATACCATTCATACCCGGGAGATTGATATCCAACAGGATGACGTCAGCGGGAATGGTAGACAGTTTATCAAAGACTTCAGGTCCTGTATAGCACTTTGAAACGACCTGGATATTGTCTGTGCCATAGAGGATGGACTCTACGCCTTCAACAAACATATTGTGGTCATCAGCAATCATCACTCGTATCATAAGCAGGTATCTATGGTGTCTTTAGTGTTTAAATTTACGAACTAAACGTGATTATAAGGTACGGCGTTCATCATTGATCATCACCTCGATCGGATCGCCTGAAAGCCGGGTGACCTGGCATTCATCAGCAGAAGCCTTGATTTCCAGCAATCTGTGCCTGAAATGAAGCTTAAAGCCGAAGCCATTCCATCCATCCGGAAGCACTGGTGCTAGGTGGAGTTGGCCATTTCTAACCTTCATTCCGGCAAATCCTCTGACTACTGACATCCAGGTTCCCGCCATACTGGTGATATGTAGCCCATCTTCGGTGTCATTGTTGTAATCATCCAGATCCAGTCTTGAGGTCCTGAGGTACATTTCATTAGCTTTTTCTTTCTTATGAAGCCGGGACGCCAGGATGGCATGAACACAAGGTGATAAGGATGACTCATGCACCGTCAATGGCTCGTAAAAATCAAAATGTCTCCTGATCGTCTCTTCGTCAAAATGATCTTCAAAGAAATACATGCCCTGCAAAACATCCGCCTGTTTGATATAACATGATCTGAGAATCCGGTCCCATGACCATTTTTGATTTAAAGGTCGATCCACATCGGCAAGTTGTTCGACCGGAATTAAATCTTTATCGAGATAACCATCTTGTTGTAAAAATATGTTTCTCGTTTTATCAAAAGCGAAATATACATTATCGGTGATCTTCGCCCATTGCTGGATTTCTATTTCAGCAAATGAAGTAGCGGTTTTGATTTTAGCCCAGCTCGCTTCATGATTTTTTTGTGCCCAGGCTATTTGGTCCATAGCAAATAACATGCACCATTTGGCGAGGTAATTGGTGTACCAGTTGTTATTGATATTGTTTTCATATTCATTTGGACCGGTCACGCCCAGCATCACCCAAGCTTTCTTGTCTTCAGAATAATTGAATCGTTGTGCCCAAAAACGCGCCACCCCAATCAAAACTTCTAATCCGCCTTCCAATAAATAGTCAACATCATCAGTGTATCGAATGTAATCGTAGATCGCATAGACAATAGCGCCATTGCGATGAATTTCTTCGAAAGTGATTTCCCATTCATTGTGGCACTCTTCTCCATTGATCGTGACCATAGGGTAGAGTGCAGCACCATCTTTGAAACCTAATTTCTTTGCGTTCTCAATAGCTTTAGGTAAATGCAGATAGCGATAGACCAACAAGTTTCTTGCAATCTGTGGATCAGCCGTGCCGAGATAAAATGGAATGCAATAAGCTTCTGTATCCCAATATGTACTTCCGCCATATTTCTCCCCGGTAAATCCCTTGGGGCCAATATTCAACCTGGCATCTTCCCCAGTATAGGTTTGCCATAATTGAAAAATATTAAAGCGAATTCCTTGTTGAGCACTGTCATTGCCATCAATGTGAATGTCCGCACTGTCCCATATTTTTTTCCACGCATTGATATGTTCTTGTCGAATGGCATCATACCCTGCGGAAACAATCCTGGACAATTTCTTTTGTCCGGCTTCTGGTTGTTGCGCAGATGGGATGTATAAACTGGAGATCAGCGTCACATATTTATCGAGCACCAATTGATCGCCATTACCAATAGTCGTAGAAAATATTGACCCTACTCGTTTTTTATCAAGAGAAGATGAAACTGCCTCTATTTTCTTGTCGTTGAGTGAAACAACAGGATTCATAAATGCACTGACTTCAAAGTTGGTTTTTTTGGTGGACGCAGTGACCATGCTGTAAGTGTCTCCGGATGCACTATCAAAGGACGTCCAGAATTGATCACCGTAATTAGTGTCCTTATTGTGCACATCGAAATCCAGGTAGGGTTCTACCGCAATTTCTCCCGTAAACGATTTTGAATGAATAGCGATGTGAATCATCCCGGTATCTGCATCTGCCATATTGCAAAAACGTTCAAATTGAAAGGATAAGGTACCTCCGGGTAGTTTAACATCAAATTCACGGATCAGGAGACCATGTTCCATATCCAAAACGCGACGAAAATGAGTCACCGGCATTTTATGCAAGTCAAGTTCAACACCATCAATCCGGATGTTGACTCCGATCCAATTGACACCATTCAATACTTTGGCAAAATATTCCGGGTAACCATTTTTCCACCAACCTACACGCGTGAGATCAGGATAATAAACACCTGCGAAATAGGAGCCCCGAAGTGATTTGCCGGAATAGGTTTCTTCAAAATTTCCGCGAAGACCAAACCGGCCATTACCGAGACTGCAAATGCTTTCACTCACCTCGTGAAAATCTTCATGGAATCCCTCTTCAATGATTTGCCAGGGATGAGGCAAGAGATAATTCTTCATGATAGTTGATCGATAATTTGTTGAGGCGATATGGAAGCCAGACCGGGAATCACAATATCTGCTGCGCCAAGAGTAGAAATATCACCAATGCCTACGCAATGACATCCCGCTGACAATGCAGCCTGCACACCTTTTGCAGCATCTTCAAATACAACCACTTTAGATGGATCGAGTTGAAGCGCTTCACTTGCTTTTAGAAAAATCTCCGGATCAGGTTTGGATTCCTTTGCATCATTGCCATCCAGGATAGCGTCAAAGCGATCATTGATTCCAAGTTTTTCCAAAACACCTCTTGCATTTTTACTGGCAGAACCAAGCGCTAGTGATAAACCTGCTTTTCGTGAATCTATCAAAAACTGTAGCGCACCAGGTAATAAATCACCTGGCTTGATTTGCTCAATCGCTTTCAGATAATATTCATTTTTCCGTGCAGCCAATTCTGCTTTCTCTTCCCCGGATTTTTTCAATCCATATTTGTTCAACAGGTATTCCAATGATTCCATCCTGCTCGCTCCACGGGTATGATGATCATCTTCATCGGCAATGTTCACGCCAAGTTCTTTCATGAGTTTTTTCCACGATTGAAAATGGTGTACGGCCGTATCTACAATCACGCCGTCGAGATCAAACACAAATCCTTCAATGTGGTTATTCGTTTGGTTATCAACCTTTCGGTTATCCATTTGCTTTAGATTTTCAGCCACTGCGGTATAGATGTCCAGTGCTTTCAGATGGTTAAAGATATTATTCAGTTTTTGCCTGGCTATAGTCCCGCCATAGGCTTCTTTCATAGACCGAATATGCATCGCATAGAACCGGATCACTTCTTCCCGATGATCTTTCAGCAATAGCCGGTCATATTCCATCATCTGGTCAGCATCCTGGAGATTGCTCAATCGCTCCAGGAGATCATCTTCGAGGCGCAAGGCATTCAATCCATGTAATATCAGCAGATCAGCATTTTCAATTTGTCCGGCAGTATATTGGTGTTGAAGTTGTTCAATTATTTTCCTGGATTCAGCTTCATTTTCTTTCCATAAGACTTCCCAGGCATCAATATCAAAATAATGCCGACTCAAAGCAGCAGCCATTCTTGTAATATCTTCCTGGGCAGAAATGAGCATGGCGGATTTCAATCCAAGTTGTAAGGAAATTCTGTGTTGCACTTTATCAGCCTGGTTTTCCGGAAGGAGATGAAGCACATACAACAGGTCTTCATAATCCTTTTGTTGATTTATCTCCTGGATGATCGCCGGCAATAAAGGAAGCAGTTGATTGAAAATTTCTTTTGATTTTAATTTCAATTGCCACAGGTTGGCCCAACGTAAAAGTATAGTTGCCCATGAAAGAGCGTGGGGTGCATCGGTTTTTATTTTTTGTTCCACCAGCTGAATGAGGGATTGCCTTAATTTTTGCTCCAGTACAAACGATTCAACTAATCGTAAAACAGGCAATGTATTTTTTACAAAAAAATAACCTTCGCGACTACTCAGCTCAGTGGCAAATTTAATCGCAGCCTGTTGCAAACGTGGTGCCATAGGTTGCAGGCACAACAATTCGAATAGCCGCAAAGCCGTTTTCAGTTCAATGGTTAATTGTTGTTGATACTGTGGAAACTTATAAATCAATCGATATAGATGATTGATGACCGGTTCAAGAATATGAAAGGTCTCCGGCAACGCCTTGTCTTTGAATAATTGTTGAGCTTGTTTTAATAAAATCGAAATAATGCCGCGCAGCGTCTTAATATTGTTCCTGTTGATCTTGATCTGACCATATTTATCGATAGGGGTGAGATCTAACAGCAGGCTGGCATAATCAGGTTTGCGGGTCAGGTGAAGTGTGTTGGCCAACAGTTCTGCTTTGAAAGTTGCATGTGAACCGGCATAAGCAGAAAGGAACCTGCGGAGATCAGTGATCTTCATTTTACGCAGGGCCTCACCAATCACTGAGGTTTCCTGGCGAGATTTGTTCCTTGATTTGCGGGCATGTTGGAGATGATCGCGTAAGAGGAATAGTGCGGCGATCACATGTTTGCATTGTTTTGCCTTTTTAAAGGGGGCACAATAACATTTGACATTGACCAGGCCATCCTGCAGCATATGGATGTCGACCTGGTAGGGTGGATTGGAAGAATGCACCTGGTAATGGGCCAGGTCGGGCTGCTGGACAGTAAATTCAGTGGTAGCGCGTACCAGGTCCAGGCCTTCTTCGAGGAGAAGGTTATCAAAATGGTTTTCAATATCAATGAGTGATACTCGCATGCGTTGACATAAATTTGCTAAGGTAATCAGGTGATATGGAAGTAAAAGATGTTTGTTTCGTTCGACACGCTAAATCCAGCTGGGATCATCCCGGCATGAGCGATTATGATCGTCCATTGGATTCACGGGGTCTCAGGGATGCACCAATGATGGCTAAAAAAATGCGTGAAATGAACCTGGTTCCGGACCTGATCATCACGTCCGGAGCAAAAAGAGCCCGATCCACTGCCGATTTTTTCAGAAAAGAATTCGACCTGGGGCCTGAAAAATTTATCGTCAATGATAAATTGTATGAAGCAGCACCAGAGGACATCTTTAGCGTGATTTGCACCACTCCGGAAACAGCCCGTTTCATTTACCTTTTTGGACACAATCCTGGTTTGACTATGGTTGCCAATAGCATATCAGGAGTTCATATAGACAATGTGCCTACAGCAGGAGTAGTTCATGTTCAAACCATGGTGTCCACCTGGAAGAAATTCAAACCTGAACATTCTGGTTTTATCGGCTTTCATTATCCGAAACTTTACCAGAAATGAGAGTGATCCTGTTAGGCATATTGTTGTCGACCATAGCATTTGTGGCCTGCGAAAAGAAAATTGTGCGAATGGATTATAAGCTCAATGATGAGCAATTGACCCACCTGATGTACGATGTTCAGTTAAGCGACGCGGCGATCATGGGCGTCACCGGTCATAACGCGGATTCTCTGAAGACTTTATTGTGGACAAGATTGACAACGTCATACGGATTATCAAAAGCCGATATCAAATCCGAAATAGAAAAGCTACAATCCGATCCTGAAAAAATGAAGGCCGTCTTTGACAGTATCAAGGTCTGGTCCGATACGATCAAGTAACAACTCACTATGTTTAAAAACATCAGCCTGCGCACCATGTCCATTTTAGGGGCATTGTCGATTACTGCATTTACCATTGCGTGTTTCTGGGTTTTGGAAAAATTGTTTTCCATTCCTTTCCATTGGTCCGATGGACCTTACATTTTTTTGCCAATTGGGATATTTTCTTTTTTCGCTATTCAATTCATACTGGACCGTTTCATCTATCGGCGGATTAAGCTGATTTATAAAATCATTCGTCGTTCGAAAAGTTCAGTGCCCGATCGCAGAGCATTACCAAAGAGTGATGAACCATTACTTGATGGTGTAGAACAAGAAGTACAACAATGGGCAGAGACCCAGCAAAAAGAAATCGAAACCTTACAGACACTCGAGACTTATCGTAAACGATTTATCGGCAATGTGTCACATGAATTGAAAACTCCAATTTTTTCTATCCAGGGATACATCTACACATTGATTGATGGTGGACTGTATGATGAGCATGTCAATATGCGCTATCTCGAACGTGCCGCTTCCAATATTGATCGATTACTGACGATCGTTCAGGATCTGGAAGAGATCAGCAAACTGGAATCTGAAGACCTTGTGCTGGACATTCAGAAATTTGATATCAAGGCGTTGGTCAAAGAAGTTTTTAACGATCTCGAAGTATCAGCACGACAACGCAATGTTACCCTGACATTCAAAGACGGTGCTGACAAATCTTACAATGTGATGGCTGACCGTGAAGGCATCCGCCAGGTGTTGATGAACCTCATCAATAACTCCATCAAGTATGGAAATCAAAACGGCACCACGAAAGTGAGTTTCTATGTCATGGATCGCCAGATCCTTATTGAGATTGCTGATAATGGGATCGGCATCGAAGAAAAACATCTCAATCACTTGTTCGATCGCTTCTATCGCGTCGATAAAAGTCGCAGTCGTGAATCCGGAGGATCAGGTCTCGGACTTTCTATTGTGAAACACATCCTTGAAGCTCACAATCAAAATGTAAATGTGCGAAGTACGGTAGGACAAGGTTCCACTTTCGGGTTTACGTTGGATAAAGCTAGCGATTGATCCAAGGCCTGAAAGGCCGTCCTCAACTAGCAATGGGTGTAGCCCAATGCCGAAATCCTATAGGTTAAGAATTATTCCAAGGTCTGAAAGGCCGTCATCAATTAGCATTGGGTGTAGCCCAATGCTACAATCTCTACGATTGTATCAAATCAAAATAAGCGCTCTTCTCCGTTCCTTTTTTATCCATCATCGCATCATAATCAATACCGCCTTCGAGCATGCCTTTGATCTGATCCCTGATTTTGAAATACTCAGGTAACATGGATGGGTCCATCGCCTGTGGAGGAGGCATCTTTTCTCTCAACGGATCAACTTGTTTTCCATTTTTCCAAAAACGGAAACACACATGACATCCTGTTGCTAATCCAGTCTGACCGATGTAACCAATGGTCTGTCCTTGACTCACATGCAAACCAGGATGTATGCCAGGTCCAAAACGAGACATGTGGAGATATTGTGTTTCATACATCTTATCATGACGCATCTTCACAAAATTGCCATTGCCCGATGTGTAACTTACTTTTTCAATCGTGCCATCTGCAACCGCTCTGATTGGTGTGCCACAAGGTGCAGCATAGTCTGTACCAAAATGACCCTTGTATATTTTCAGGATAGGATGAAATCGATTCATGTTAAAACGGCTGGAGATACGAGCATATTCAACCGGTGATTTGAGGAATGCTTTTTTCATCGGGCGACCTTCCAAATCAAAGAAGCCATCATAAGATCCACTATTGAATCGAATGGAATAAAAATCATTGTCTCCACTCTTATATTCTGCACCTAATAATTTCCCAATGCCAACAGTTTCTCCTTCCACATATTTTCTTTCGTATACCAGCTTGTAGGAATCTCCCTTCTGAATGTGATAGAAATCTACGGACCAACCCAAAGCATCTTCCATAGCCGCAATCAAATCAAGAGGCAGGTGCTGCTCTTCCATACTGGTCCAAAGTGATCCGTCAATAATACCGGATGCTGTTTCAATCCTGGTTTCCGTTGGACGCTCAATCACTTCTACCCGCACACTATCTCCCAAATGATAGAGGATGCGATGATAGGGATCAGGTTCGTAGACTACACATTGGATGCTGCTGTCAGCGCGATCGGTGATAAAGGTGAGCTCTTTACCGGAGCGAATAGAGCGGAATGGAAAAATGGATTTAGCAGCTTCGATGAGCTGGTTGATTTTAAAATATTCGACCCCCTTATTGGAGAGGATCTGGCTGAGCATATCATTGGGTTGAATGAGGAGCTTCTGCAGTCCAAACATGCTCAGATCCCAATGCAGGTATTGCTTACATTCTTCCTGGGAACTGCATATCGTGGATTCACTGTGGAGTGTTCCATTGATCGATTTCGCTACATTGAGGGCCAGGGCTGTACTCAGAATGAGGAGCACAGAAATCCCATATCGGAAGAGATGAGTCTTGGTCAATGGATTAATTTTGTCGCAAGGTACATGAATACCTTAAAAATCAGGCTTTAAGGAAATGTTAAGAGGAAATGGTCCAGTCACCCTGCGATGCGGTGAAAAATTACTCGACCTCTCCACCCCAGTGGTCATGGGCATCATCAATGTCACCCCGGACTCTTTTTATCCACAGAGCAGGGTCAGTTTGGAAGACAATAATCTCATCGATGTAGCAGGAAAAATGATAGAAGACGGGGCCTCCATCCTCGATATTGGAGGTATGTCAACGCGACCGGGTGCTGAGGAAATTGAACTGGATATTGAGCTCAATAGGGCGATTCCAGCCATTCAAACCCTGAAAAAACATTTTCCGGAGGTGATCATCTCATTGGATACTTATCGGTCCGGGATTGCACACGAAGGAATCAAAGCCGGGGCAACGATCATCAATGATATCTCAGGGGGTGAATTAGATGCTGAGATGATGGAGGTGGTATCGAAAGCTCCTGTCACCTATGTGCTCATGCACATGCGTGGCCATCCAGGTAATATGCAGTCCATGACTGACTATAAAGACCTGATCGGTGATCTCACCAGGTATTTTGTTGAAAAGATCAGAGCGCTGACTAAAAATGGTGTGACCGACATCGTCATTGATCCCGGATTCGGTTTTTCAAAGACTATGCGCCAGAATTATCAGGTCATCAATCATCTTGATGTGTTCCATATGCTGGGTCATCCATTGATGGTTGGGATAAGCCGGAAATCAACGCTGTCCAAAACAATTGGCCGGCCCATGGAGGAAACACTCGAAGCCACCTCTGCGCTTCATATGACAGCTTTATTAAAAGGCTCCAACATTCTACGCGTTCATGATGTTAAAGCCGCAAGGGATGTGATCGCGGTTTACCATCAGCTCACTTCGGCGCAAAACCCTTAATAACAAAAGATTAAGGCATGGTGGGCATGAAAACATTGCACTTTATAACGTTATTGTACTCATAATGCAGTCAGACACCCGGGAGGATCCAACGTCTTCACCCCAAAAAAGAACTCAACATCCTTTTTGGACGGGTCGCGTCATACTGGGCTTGATATTCCTGATGATTACTTTAATGGTGTTGATCCATCTGCCCCCGTTTCAACAATGGGGCATCAAGTTGATCACCAAATCTATTCGGGAAAAATTGGATACCCGTGTTTCCATTGGAGGCTTCACGCTTAATCCCATTTCTGATCTTACCCTTCGAAATATCTATATCGGATCTCCTGGTCATCCCGATGATACGTTAATCTATGCTCAACGACTTAGTGTGGATTACCTCCGGATTTGGGACTTGTTCAACAATCATTTCACCATTACCCAGGTAGGAATTAAAGAGGCTACGCTGAATATTCATAAGATAGTCGGTGACACTGTGACTAATCTTGATGTGGCTCTCGCAAGGCTAATGCCACCACGAGACACTACGAAGGCAGGCTTTGTTCTCGATCTCCATCAAATCAATGCCCAGGGATTACGGGTCAATGTTGATGATGAATCCAATGGCATGCTCATGCGATTATTGCTCAACAGGGCTGACGTTGAATTAGATACACTTGACATCACAAACAGTTTTATCGACATTAAAAGCCTTGACCTCGATAAGCCCAGGATCAGCATCATCAACAGAGTGGTGGTGATGGATAGCAATCACCTTGTTGCTAAAGTAAGCAAGACCTGGTTTTTAGATGTCGATCGATGGGAAATGAACGATGGTATCATTTCTATAGAAAATATGGCGAAGCAACGTTCGACCTTTAAAGATCCAATAGGCATTGATTACAGCCATATGTTGCTGGATGATGTAGATCTGACATTAGATTCATTACATATTCGGGGTTGGGAATTCACAGGAAATAATATTGACATTCATGCTTTGCACCATAATGGTTTTGAACTCACCACGATGGCTGCCAATCATTTTGATATTTCCAGGAATGGCATTAAGCTGGATGAACTGAAATTAAATACCGATAAAAGTCATATTTCAAATTCGATTTCATTCCTGTTCTCCGGGTTTACGGATTTCAAATCATTTGCTGATTCGGTTACCATGGAAATTCCCGCTGCCAACATGAGTGTGCATATGCATGACTTGCTGGCTTTAGCACCGGGGTTGCAGAATGTGGATTTCTTTTTTCAAAATGCAGACAAGGACATTAAGCTGCAAGGCAAAGTGGATGGACATGTCAATCGATTGAAAATATTGAACATGAATGCATCCATGGGAGGCGTAAAAATGACCGGCGATTTCCGGTCGCATGATTTAGCCGTCAAAGGATCACAGTTGATCAGTCTCAATTTGTCCAATTCTGCTTTTAGTACAACAACGCTGAAAGATATTTTTCCCAGCATGAACATTCCTCCTGTCTTTGATAGAGTCGGTCAAATCAATTTCGTTGGCAAATTCGATGGATATCCAAATGACTTTGTAGCAAACGGGACATTCAATACGAGTTTAGGTAAAGTCACGCTTGACCTTAATATGAATACTGTACAAGGCCTTGCTAAAAGTGAATATTCAGGCATCATTGGCTTTGACAATTTTGATATCGGCACGCTTACTGGAAATACTAGCCTTGGACGCGTGACTTTTTCTGGCAGGGTCATTAATGGAAAAGGTTTGACTACCACCTCTCTCTTGGCGGATGTTACTGGTCAATTGTCATTATTGGAATATAAAAATTACACCTATCATAATGCCAGGATCGATGGTCAATTGACAGGGAAACTTTTCAATGGAACATTGGACATCAATGATCCGAATGTGGATATGCATTTCGAAGGGATAGCGGATTTCAGGGATAGCATTCCGAAATTGGATTTTGTTGCTAAAATCGACAGCATACGATTTATGGAACTCGGTTTTTCAAAAGAACCGATTTACCTGAAGGGCTATTTTGATGTTGACTTGACCGCTGGCAAATTGAGCCAGGTCAACGGAAGATTGAAAGGAGAAAACATCAGTTTAATCGCAAAAGGTGAAACCTATCAATTGGATACGCTGTCCATCATCGCCGACGTGGATACGATCACACAGGACCGTTTTTATAAAATTGAATCCGATATACTGTCCGGTGTAGTAAGCGGATCATTTGATCCTTTGACGCTGGCCTCACAAATGCAACAATATCTGTCTGAGAAATACCCGAGTTCCATCGATCCGCCAAAAAAACTACTTGCAGTGAAAGGACAACAACGAATGGCCTGGGATCTGACTATTCATGATTCCAAACGATGGTTTGCATTGGCCGGAATCCCGGACCTGGAAATTAAAGATGCACACACCAGTGGCAGTCTTGATCTCAGTAAAAAGCTGACTACCGGTACGCTGGATTTACCGGAACTACATTATGATGGTTTCAATGTTTATGGCTCTGCTATTTCCTTTAAAGAGGAAAATGGAAATGCAAGCATGGACCTTGAGGTGATCGCTGCTGACGTAAAAGAGAATTTCTTTTTTGAAGATGTATTAATCCAGGGTGGAGTAACGAATGACAGCATGAATTTCCGTTTCAAGACGGATGACCTGGCCGATATTATTGATGAGATTGATATGGATATCGGGGCGAAGACGAAGGATGGTAAATGGAACCTGAGTTTCAGCCCACGAAAATTGAAAATGCTGGGTGCTGACTGGCAGATACCACCAGGAAATACATTGGAGATTGGAAAGAAATATCTGAATATTGAAAATTTTGAACTGGTCTCTGGTGAACAAAGCATCAAGGTAGCGGATGTTGATAACAAAGGATTGAAAGCGAATATTGATGGCTTCGATGTAAGTTACCTGAACGATCTTTGGGTCAATGATAAATTCAAATTTGCAGGATTATATTCACTTGATTTCGAAGTGGACAATGTCTTTGACATTAAAAATTTGCACACCACCATCAAGATCCCTGCCTTAAAGGTGAATAATGTTCCCTATGGCGAATGGTTGTTGAATGCTAACATGAAGGATCCAAAAGATTCGGTCCGCATTGATCTCACTATGCACAACAATGAAACGACACTCACGGGAGAGGGCGCTTACCTGCCGCCGATAAAATCGATTCCAAAAGAAAATCAAAATTATTTACGACTCAATTTGATCACCACCGAGTTTCCATTAGACTTCCTGGAATTTTTATTGGGTGGAAACATTCGTGACACGGAAGGATCCATTGATATGACCATGTCCCTGACGGGGAAAGTCAACAAATTAAATCCGAATGGGAAAGGAAGAGTATACAATGGAAGCACCACAATTGATTATCTCGGCACTGCTTATTCATTTCACGACCAGGCCTTCTCCATTACGCCGAGTATGATTGATCTGACCGGCGCCAAAATGTATGATGTCCAGGGTAATGTTGCCATTGTGAAAGGAGGTATAACCCATCAGTATCTGCGAAACCTTGGATTGAATGCTTCCATTACATCGGATCACATCCTTGGATTGGATGTGACCTCTGAAGAGAATAGTAATTTTTATGGTATAGGAATTGGCGCTGTGTATGCTACTTTTTCAGGGACCGTTGCTAACCCCGTCATGCAGATTAATTGCACGACATCAAAAGGCACTCATATTTATATTCCGCTAACCGGGGCAGCGACTGCTTCAACACATGACTTTGCATTATTCCTGGAAAATGGGTTGTTGCCGGCTTCCAAATCAACTCAAATCAAATTGGGAAGCATCGACCTGATCATGAATATGACCATCACAGAAGATGCTATTGTTGAACTCATTTTTGATGAAAATTCAGGTGAAGTATTGCGCGGAAGCGGCAATGGCAATATTGCCCTGCATATGACGCCGACAGGAAATTTTACGATGTACGGTAAGTACTACATTTCAAAAGGGGATTATCTCTTTACCAATTTTGCCATCATCAAGAAACCTTTTGAATTGCTGCCCGGAGGTACTATTCAATGGAACGGTGATCCCTATGATGCGACGATTGATATCCAGGCGAAGTATAAAGGTTTAACAGCACCGGTGTATACGTTGATCCAGGAATACCTGGTAAATGAAACTGCTGAGGTTATCAATGAAGCGAGGAACAGGACAGAAGTGGATCTGACGATGACCTTGACAGGCTCGCTGTTGCATCCGGATATTTCATTTGACATTGCGTTCCCAACATTGACCGGAAAACTTAAGGCGTATACGGATAGTAAAATCAATACGTTGAAAGCAAATGAAAATGCGATGTTGGAACAAGTGGTGGGCTTATTGATTACGCGATCGTTTTTGCCGTCCAATGCAGGACTTACTACGCAGACTTTGTCCAGCAGTATAGATGCTACTGTAACTGATCTTGTGTCAGCAACCCTGTCCAGTTATTTAGGAGGTCTGCTGGGTAACTTAATTCCGGAAGGAAAAGTGTTATCCGGTATTGATTTTCAAATGGCGGTGGATTTCTCTGTCACCGGGCAAAATCCTGTCGATACAAAGGAGGCTGGTGTTGAAATCAATTTGCCACTTCAATTTTTCAATGACCGGCTTGAAGTTAATGTGGGTGGCAATTATGTAAAAGGAGCAACACTCGTTGCTGCCAGTGAATATTATGCAGGTGACGTCAGTTTTGGATATTACATCACACCCGATAAGCGACTCAAGATCCGTGCTTACAATCAAAATACACTCACCGTCGAAGGCCGAAAAAATAAAGTAGGTCTCGGTGTCGCTTATAAACGAGAGTATAATAATATCGGAGAGATATTTGGAAAGAAGAAAACCAAATAAATTCTTCTCCCCCCTAGCCCCTGTAGGGGGTAAAAAAATCACCCAATGGAAAATCCTTTTTCCCCCTACAGGGGGCTAGGGGGGAAGGATGCTTAGCAGCGAAGGCGATTTCCTTATCTTTGCCCTCCCAATAAAATACACACAACACAATGTTTCAAAGTCTAACAGAAAGTCTGGATGGTGCCTTTAAATCCCTGCGTGGTGACGGCAAAATAACCGAACTGAATATTGCAGAGGCGATCAAGGAAATCAGGAGAAGCCTTGTAGCCGCTGACGTCAATTATAAAATCGCCAAGGAGTTCACTGATAAGATCAAGGACAAAGCCCTGGGTACGAAGAATGTATTGAACTCAGTAAAGCCTGGTGATTTGATGGTCAAGATTGTCCAGGACGAGATGATCGACCTGATGGGTGGACAAGCCGCGGGTATCAATATCAAAGGAAATCCCGGGGTGGTCTTGATAGCGGGTTTGCAAGGAAGTGGTAAAACAACCTTCGCCGCCAAGCTGGCCAACTTCTTAAAAACGAAGCAGAAGAAGAGTCCATTGTTGGTGGCTTGTGACGTGTATCGTCCTGCTGCCATGGATCAGTTGACGGTGCTCGGTGAATCGATTAGTGTTCCTGTGTATAAAGAACCTGAATCAAAAGATCCGGTATCGATCGCGCTAAAAGCTATTGAACATGCAAAGAATCATGGATTCGATGTTGTCATCATTGACACCGCAGGTCGTCTTGCGATCGATGAAGCGATGATGACAGAGATCCGGAATATCAAGGATGCTGTATTGCCAACAGAAACACTTTTTGTTGTGGATTCGATGACGGGACAGGATGCAGTGAACACTGCTCTTGCCTTTAATGATGTCATCAATTACGATGGAGTAGTGCTCACTAAACTGGATGGTGATACACGAGGTGGAGCTGCTTTATCCATTAAATACACCGTTGGCAAGCCGATCAAATTTGTTAGCACCGGTGAAAAGATGGATACGATCGATATGTTTTATCCTGATCGTATGGCGCAGCGTATCCTTGGCATGGGCGACATCGTCACCTTTGTTGAAAAAGCGCAGGAACAATTTGATGAGAAGGAAGCGAAGCGCATTGAAAAGAAGATCAAGAAAAACACATTCGATTTCAATGACTTCCTTGGCCAGATGTCGCAGATCAAACGCATGGGGGATATTAAATCCCTGATGGGTATGATTCCCGGAGTAGGAAAAGCCATGAAGGATATTGATATTGACGATAAGGCTTTCTCTAAAATCGAATCCATCATTCAGTCCATGACACCGGATGAAAGAGCCAATCCTGAATTACTTTCCATGACCCGCAAGACCCGCATCGCCAAAGGCTGCGGCCGCGACCTCAACGAAGTGAACATGTTTATCAAGCAATTCGATCAGATGCGCAAGATGATGCACATGCTGAGCAAAGGGGATAACATGGAAAGAATGATGAGCCAGTTTAAAGGAAGATAAAAGTGAAGAGTGAAGAGTGAAGAGTGAGGAAATTTTGTTGTTGTTGGAGTTCTCTCCAACAACCAACGGGAACCCAATGACAAATTATAAATACGAAATTATCATTTATTGGAGCAATGATGATGATGCTTTTATTGCAGAGGTTCCAGAACTTCCTGGTTGCATGGCAGATGGACCATCTTATGGTGATGCTTTGGCCAATGCAGAAACTATTATCCAGGACTGGATTGAAACCGCTAAGAAGCTTAATCGGCCAATTCCTGAAGCAAAAGGAAGGTTGAAATATGCCTAGGAGTTGATGGTATATGTGGAGTTTCCTCTTATATATGCAGAGTTGAATATGCAACAACCACTCAATGTTGACTGTTTTATTTTTCCCCCTTACTTTTAAACTGCATTATCCCGTTTCCCAAATTGAACCTTTTCAAAAACATATCCATCCTCAGCCTCCGCCTTAGCCTGAGCCTTTCTATTTTCCTTTCCGCTCTTCCGCCTTTCTGCCCTTCTACTTTTGGCCAGTCTACTGATACTGAAACCGGCAATGACAACATCTTCCACTTCATGGATGAAACCAAACTCTCCATCAGAGACATTCAGGCTTTTGCAAATGAATATTTTAAAATCCATGGCACTAAACGAGGCTCCGGGTACAAACAATATCAACGTTGGCTCTACGAACGAAAATTTCACGTGGATGCAAACGGATATTTAATTGATCCGCAAGTTGAATATCGCGAGTACGCCAATTTTGTCAATCGATCAAAATCAGATCAGCGAAGTGTTACGCCATGGACAGAGTTAGGTCCCAATTCATGGTCCGCAACGCAAGGCTGGAATCCCGGCATCGGAAGAATAACAAGCGTAGCCGTCCAGGTTTCAGATCCGAATATCATTTATGTGAGTTCACCGGGTGGTGGTATTTGGAAAACGATCAATGGTGGCACTAACTGGTCACCCTTAATAGACCAGGTGAATTCAGGCTGGATGTATATCTACAACATCACGATCGATCCCTCTAATGTCAACACATTGTATGCCGCCGTGATGGGTGGTGGTGTCATCAAAAGTATTAATGCAGGTGCAACATGGGCAGCTACTGGCAGTGGCCCTTCCAGTACTAAAAAAGTAATTGTACATCCGACCAATTCGACTATTGTGATGGCGACCTCTCAAAGCGGAATTTATCGTTCCATCAATGGAGGTACATCATGGACACAAGTCAACACCTTTGATTCAGAAGATATCGAATTCAAACCAGGTGATCCTAATACTGTCATGGCATCCGGCTATGCAGGTTCATTGCGTCGATCAACGAACAATGGAGTGAGTTGGGCCACAATAGGATCCGGACAGGGAATAACGAATGCTGGTCGAACTCTGTTGGGTGTATCCGCTGCAGATCCTAATGTGGTGTATGCCGTGCAATCCAATGGAGATAGTTTCGGCAGGATGTATAAGTCTACGAATTCCGGCCAAACTTTTATCACCACTGTGATTGGTGATCCAACTATGGGGACCAATTATTTCGGTTATGAAGAAAATGGAACTGGTACTGGTGGACAAGCCGGATATGACATGGCTATCTGTGTCAATCCAACGAATGCAAATGAAGTACACATCGCCGGTATCATCTGTTGGAAAAGCATCAATGGAGCAACTTCATTCACTGCGGAAACAGTTTGGTATTATCCGAACGGTACAGGATACAATCATTCTGATGTACATACTTTGGAATGGATAGGCACGGTCATATACAGCAGCAGTGATGGCGGTATTTACAAGAGCACTAACAATGGAGGAGACTGGACCGACCTCTCACCTGGTATTAGCATCCGCCAATTGTATAGAATCACTTGTGCAAAAACGGACGCTAATGTTATTACCACTGGTGCACAAGACAATGGGTCATCATATCGTCAATCTTCAGGTGTATGGAAAGACTGGCTCGGTGCGGATGGAATGGATAATATGATCAGTCCGACAAGTGCGGCTGTTGCATACGGCACAAGTCAATTTGGTTCGTTGTATAAAACCACTAATAGCGGTACATCGTATAGTGATATCACAGTGCCTGCAGATGGTAATTGGATAACGCCGGTAGCTATGCATCCAACTACGCAAACCACCATATATGGCGGCTGGACCGATGTGTACAAATCAACCAACAGTGGAAGTTCGTGGACCAATATTTCAAATCAATACATCAACAGGAAATTGGATGTATTGGTGGTTTCTGCTTCGAATACCAATTTCATTTATGCTGCGGCAACTAACACCATATTCAGAACTCAAAATGGTGGAACAAGTTGGGATTCCATTACGACGATTGCAAATGTCACTTCCATTTATATCAGTGCTACTGATCCACAAAAAATTTGGGTGACCCTCAATACTACTTTCAACCAGGTGTTATTTTCAACCAATAGTGGAACAAACTTTACAGTGATTTCTTCAGGTCTGCCATCCATGTCAGCTCGTTCAGTGGTAGTAGATGAAAGCCAGGTCAATGGTGTATATGTTGGGATGAATCTTGGTGTATACTACAAAAATGATTTTAGTCCTATTTGGTCCTTGTTTGGAACAGCACTGCCATTGGTTGCTATCAATGAAGTGGAGATACAACAATCATCCGGAAAAATTCGCGTGGCCACTTATGGGCGAGGTGTATGGGAACATGCAGTGGAAGTACCACCGTGTAGCAGCTATGTGATCTACAACACCGATGCCGGGTTAGGTTCATTACGATCCGCTATTGGTTGCGTGACAGCAAGTGATACGATCACATTCGCTCCTACTTTAATTGGACAATATATAGATGTCTCTTCCGGTCCCTTATTTATCAATCGAAATATAAAAATCCTGCAAACGGTGAATACGAAAATTAATGTTCGTACGCTCAGTGGAGGTCCTGTCTTCACTTTAAATGCCGGCAAGTCGGCCACCTTTCGCTATGTCGATCTCTATGGTGGTACTAATCCTATGGCCCGTTGCATCTCTAATTTCGGCGACCTCAAACTGGAGAATGTCACTCTCTTTGATAATGTGAATGGCAGCGGTACGCTCATTGAAAGTGGGGGAGGGACAATAACGGTGATTGGTACGGTGCAGGTAAGGAATTGATCCGTGCTGCAAAAGGATAATTGTTGTTGTTGGAGCGGTTGCTGAGCTGTAGCACTTGGTTGTGTGAAGCAGGTCGAAGCATTCCGCCGTAATGAGCATAGTCGAACTATCTCCAACAACCAACGAAATCCAAAAATGAGAATTCCAAGATTTATAGTGTTCTCCAATTACTATCCAAAAAGTTTATCTTCATTGCACTCAACCCTACAAATCATGAATGTATTGTCTAATCGTCTATCCTTAATCTTCGCAGTACTATGTATTATTCTATTCGTGTTCGGTTGTAAAAATGAATCCCAAAGCCAAACTCAAAACACCATGCCAACTGATCAAATCCCTCCAGGTATGTATTTGGTCACACCATCGAAAGCAGTAGTCACTTCCGATGTTCCAAAGAATCAGCCAACAAAAAATCTCAAGGTCATGCGTGGTAGTTATTTTTCGTATGTTTTACCAGAAGGATGGAAATTAGGTGAAGATGGCCAATATGCATTGTCAATAGCAGCTCCGGATGGAAAAGCAATATCCTTGATGGTGGGAAATGCAGGACTGTTTCCGGAGATGACACCTGGTCAATATGTTCATGATAAACTGATGGCGATACGCCCTGAAAATCTTCAGATAGGACAAGGCCAGTCGTGTCCGTCGATGCCTGGATTTCAATATGCTGTTGTTTTTCCAGTTACCTATAGTATCGGGGGAGTTCCGTGCCAGGGTCTTGCTAAATGTCATGCAGCACCTTACTACGGTGGTGTGACCATGGTGATGACGGCAGCTTTGTCTGAGTCGAAACAATGGGCAGGATACAGTAGTTGGTTGCCGTTGATTGCAGATCAGATTTCAGCTCATGATGGTGCCGCCTTCGGTATGCGTGGAATGATGCAACAGAATATTGATAACTCACGAGCCTATGCAGATGCAGCAGCTAAATACCGCGAGTGGGCACAAAACAATTGGCAAGCAGTCACTGATGATCGCAATGCTTCTGTTGATCATCAACAAAAAGAATTCCGAGAAAACCTGGGAGCTGTTCAAACTTTTCAAAACCCTTATGACAATACGAAGTCATTTGAACTCACCACACAGTATCAATATTTCTGGACCGATCAGCAAGGTCGTATTCTTGGCAGCAATGATCCGAGTGTAAATCCTAATCATGGATCTACATCGGAATGGAGGAAGATGGAGAAACAGAAGTAAATTTCATTTTTTTGTCGCCATCACCACCCAGTCCCAGGGAAACGGTGCCTTCAGCCATTTTGGATAATTCTCTATTTCCGTTCGCCAGGAATATTCCACTTTATCCATTTTGTCAACCCGGAATCCAATTTTATTCAATACAAAAATTAATTCTTCTTTAAGATAGTGTTTGGTTGAAATGGTATTGAGTTTAACAATTCCGTTCCTGAAATTGCTAAAATCATTCTTGTTCATTTTTTCATCTTTTTTTGGAGAAGATTTCCTGGATTTTTCCTTGCATTGTTCAAAAATAAAGTCACTGTATAATGCTGATTCATAAGAGGGAACGACTAAAACTAATTGTCCTTTTCTCTTTAGGTTAATATGGAGATTCTTAATAAATATTTCCCGCTTTGCATTTTCAGTCATCATGATCGCATTGACACAAAGAAGTACGTCGAAACTATTCGAAAATTTTTGCTTTCTTGTCATGTCCGCATATCTATAGGAAACATTGCTCAGGTGACTGTAGGTTGATTCACTATAATTTAAAAAATTCTGAGAAAAATCAACAGCCAGGACCTCTTTGAATTTAGAAGAAAGTAAAGGCAGCCACTTGCCAATGGCACATCCGATATCCGCTACGCTTTTGTTGGGGGAGGCTACTTCTGTTATCCAGGATTTGACTATACCGCGTTTGTCATTTTTGAAAACATCCAGTATTTCACTATCATAATTTTCAAAAAGGTCATCCCAATATTTACTTTCCATAGGTAATCGTTACTGAATTATTAAAGACTTCTAAATTACACCTCCATCGCTCCCACCAAATCCTCCAACAAATAATCAGGCTCCTCCAATCCCACATAAAACCGCACATAATTCCACGGAATATGCGGATTATCTCTACCTGGCAAATTATACAACGCCGCCATCGGCAACATCAACGATTCATGCCCGCCCCAGGAAACTGCAATCTTCCATCGCTTGACTTTACTCACCATGTGAAGAAGTGATTCAATGTCAGGTAAATCAAATTCAACTGTAAACAAACCACCACATCCACTCATCTGTCTCTTTGCTAATTCATATTGAGGAAAATCTGGATCGAAAGGGTAGAGGATACGTTTGATTCCCGGCCTTCCTTTCAGCGCTTGCACAATCTGCATCGTAGACGATTGAATTTGTTGCATGCGGATCGGAAGCGTTCGCAATCCACGAATCACCATCGCAGCATCATGTGGTGAAATAATTCCTCCCAGAGTCATATACTCATTGATAAACATTTTGCCGATGATTTCATTACTGCTACAGACGACGCCACCAACAACATCACTATGTCCATTGATGTACTTCGTCAAAGTGTGCGTGACGATGTCAACCCCCATCAATGCAGGTTGTTGAAAGAGTGGTGTGCTGTAACTATTGTCAATCGCCGTGAGCATATTGTATTTTTTCGCCAGGGCGACACATTTCGGAATGTCCTGCAGATCATAAGTAAACGTGTTTGGACTCTCCAGGAATAACAATTTTGTATTCGGTTTGATCGCCGCTTCGATGGCTTCCATATCACTTCCATCCACGAAATCATGCGTCACACCAAATCTTAGCAGGTATCGATTGAGCAGGGTAGAGGTCCAACTATAAGGATGTCTTACACAAACCACATGATCACCCTGTCCTACACAACTCATGATCGCCATTGAAATCGCTGCTGCTCCACTGGCAAAGATCAATGCGTCATCGGTTCCCTCCAGTGCAGCCAATTTCTTTCGCAATATTTCAACCGTAGGATTATTGCCCCGGGTATAAATATGCGAATTGGCTTCATCCAGGATGGCAGTCCGAAACTGATCCACCGTCGGGAAAATAAAATTGCTGGTCTGGATGATAGGCGGCGATGTGGCGTTGAAATATTTTTCACGCTCTTCACCAAGATCATTTAAGATAAAACTCAGGTGGTCTTCCATGGATGAGAAATAAGATCAGGTGTAATATCAGATAAAGATGCACAGCCGGATAAGGCCATAGTTAATTCTAGTTCAGCCTGGATGTTGTTGAGTGTATCGATCATAGCACTGGATCCTCCATGCGCGAGCGCCATAGCAAAAGGACGACCGATCAACACACCACTGGCACCCATGGCAAGACATTTAAACACATCACTTCCACTACGGATTCCACTATCCATCCAAACTTCTGTTTTTCCTTTGACTGCACTAACAATAGAATATAATGATTCAATGGTTGGCACTGCGCCATCAATTTGTCTTCCACCATGATTGGATACAATGATGCCATCAACGCCTATGGAGATTGCTTTCAATGCATCATCAGCACGCAGGATTCCTTTCAGATAGATTGGCAACTTCGTCCAGGAACGAATGAGTTCAATGTCAGTCCAATTGATCGCAGGATTATTAAATATGGAAGTAAACTTCCTGGCTGCTTTGATGATTCTGCCTGAACGGATATTTGACCACACACTACTTCCGCCTTCACCTTCACCTTCTCCTAAGCCTAAGCCTCCGCCTTTATTTCTATTCATGTTCCAAATGTTTCGAAGCAATGAAATGGTCAATGGCGGTTTTGCATTAATGGTATCCGTGGGATCGGTTAATTGATTAAAGACTGGATCAGACGTGTATTGTGCAATTCCTTTACCGATGATGAAAGGATTATAACCAAGCGACAGATCTCTGACGCGCCATCCAAGCAGGGTCGTATCGAGTGTAACAACAATCGCACTGCAATTTATTTTTTCAGCACGATGAATAAAACTTCTAGAAAGTTCTTGTGACTTGCTGTAATACAGTTGAAATAAACGCGGAGAGTCCTCTAATTTTTTTGCAATCGCTTCCATGGGAAAAGAAGCCTGGCTGCTGATGATCATCGGGATGCCTGATTGTTTCGCAGCCTTCGCTTCTTCGAGATCACCATTCCGATGCGCGAGTTCCAACACACCAATTGGGGCGAGGAATAAAGGTGCAGGAAGAGTATTTGCCCTCCACTTTAGGATTGTACTTGCTTCCTGCACACCACCCAACATACGCGGATGGATTTTCACCTCATCCAATGCCTGCCGGTTGGCATGCATCGTTGTTTCATGACCTGCTCCTCCCGCGAGATAAGCAAAGGCTTGCGGGCTGAGTCGGCGCCTGGCTGATTCTTCCAGGCCTTCATACGAAACAGGGGTGACGGGTTTTCTTCCGGCTAATCCATCGATATACATTTCCCGCTGACGTTGGAGGCTGCGCATGATGACTCCAATGTAAAAAGAAGTCGGCAGTATGCAGTCCACAGCCGGCTGGCAGGCATCAATCGTGAATCGTCATTCTTCAAATGGAAATCCAAAATCCAAAATCTGAATTCCAAAATCATTAAAGGGGATGCAACGAATGTAGGTGTTGTTGTTAAACGAAAGTTGTTAAAAAAATAAAATGGGGGTTTCCCCTGAGGGAATAAGGAATAACGAATAACGAATAAGGAAGTACGAAGGAAATAATAGCGAATAACCAATAGCCAATATCCTATTTAGAAATCACAGGAAGTCCCCTTCAGGGGATTTAGGGGCAGAGGAGGCTTTCTGGCATGAAAGTTGTTGCTTCTATGGTTAATCATATTACACCTAATGCATATGTCTAAAAAATTGGTTTTCATTAAGATCAGGCAATATTCGGGGATCATTCTCGTTCCAAAAATAATCGCCTGAGCACCAGTAAGTTGCATTAACCTTTTTAACCATATATCATGAAAATCGTAAAGCATTGTGTTGTCTTTTTCACCCTCGCCCTTTTATTTTCAAGTTGCGGAGGAAATGGAGCAGATCCTCAAAATCCGCAGAGCAAAGAGTTCGAATTGTACATTGATTTCTGGAATACGCTAGGAACGAATCCACAAATCACATTCGATGCTCAGAATTCCTCACCGGAAGTGAAGATTGATTTTTCAAAAACGTTTGAAGGTGTGGCCGTGCCACCAAAGTTTACCAATGTCATTATTGACAACGTCAGGATCATCGATAACAATAACATCAACTACCAGATCGATAAAATCACAGCCTATGAATGGCACCAGGATATCAACGACTGGAAAGAGGATGTTGAATTTACCTGCAACTATACGCAAGTGCAAGACTTGACGATTATGATGGTGCTGGATGCCAGTGCTTCCCTTGGTGAAGATTTCGCCAAAGTGAAACAATACGCCAGCAACTTCATCACGGAAGTGCTGAAGAATATACCCAATGCACATATCGGGGTGATTGATTTTTCGGATGAGATTCACAGTTTCCCGCCTACTAATAATAAAGTAGCGCTACAGAATTATATCGCCGACATCAAGCAAGGCCCTTTTACTTCTTTGTATGAATCAGTGAATATGGGAATTGACATGCTCGAAAACGCTACGGCTGAAAGCAAAACTCTTTTGGTTTTCACCGACGGTACAGACAATAACTCCAATCCGGAGTTTACACCGCAGTATCTGATTGACAAATTAAACCCCAATACCGGTGGCGTTAGGATCAGCAGTTTTACCATCGGCCTGGAAGGTAATGGAGGCGTTGACAAGCCGGTTCTGGAACAGCTTGCCGCCAATGGAGGCATCGCTGCATTTCCAAAGAACATTGATGAGCTCGGAAAAGTATTTGTAAAATTCAGCGGCTCCATTGCCAATGTATACAATCTGACCTATGTCAGAAATCAACAAGTCATTCCCGATACTGACAAACGCAAACTCAGGTTTGTGATCAAGGGTACGGCTAAGCCGTAATAAAAAGAAAGGGTAATAGATTTTCATAGTGAAGAGCCTGGAAGTAAGGAGCCAGGCTCTTGTTTATTTTGGATTTGAGATTGCAGATTTTAGATTGGATTGGAGATTTTAGAATTTGGATTTTACTGGCTTCGTGTACTCTGTGTTCTCTGTGCGAGGATTGTTGGGAAACAGGTTTCGTAGAATTTCAAGAAGTCCCCTCGGTTGGTGAGCTGTAGCACGAGGATGAGTTTAGCTGGTCGAACCATCGGGGATTTAGGGGCAAAGCGATCCATTCCTTACCTTTACTCCTGCTGATCAGAGGAAAATCAGCACTCATAGCAATACACATGAGACTTCAGACACCAATTCCTCACCCTTTTGTTTCATCATTTCTATTCATTCTCCTGCTGCTTCCCGGGCTGCCTGCTGAGTTATTTGCGCAGCATAAAAAACTTTCCAAAAGTGAGCTCAATAAAATAAGGATAGATTCAACATTTAAACTAGCGGAGAAGAACAAGCTGGATACAAAAAGTGTGCTTCGGTACGAATTTTATTTTAGTGACCCAGACAAAAAGAAGTTTGCTGATTTTTCAATGCGCATAGCGAAAGATTCTTTTGAATCGAATGACCTTCGGGCGAATGGGAAAACCTGGACACTGAGCATTTATAAAAACACAAATTATTCAAGACAAGATATCTACAGCCTTGAAAGCAATTTGCGCAGGATTAAATATTCCTATGCAATCGATCACTATCTCGGTTTTGCTATAAAGCCAGCGGACCCTGATCCTATGGCAGTTTCCAATGCTCAATATTCTACCTATCTCAAATCGTTATCGGATGATCAATTGTATTGGATGGGGAAGCGATTATTGGATTTGAAAGAATTCGACAGAGCCATCCTTGCATTTGAGTTAGCGATCAGCAGGAACATTAAGGTCGATACTTCGTATTACCGTTATGGTGTCGCCTTGGTCGCAACGCATGAACCTGCTGATGGCATTAACGAGTGGAAGCGAGCAGTGAAACTAAATCCACAATACCTGGAAGCCTTCCTGGCCCTTGGTAAAATTCATTATGAGAACGGCTATTTTGAAGAAGCTCTTGGGTTTTATAAAAAAGCTGATGCACTCAATGCAAATAATAGCCAAATCCTATTGCATGTCGGAGAAACGCTATATGCGCTCGAACTTTTTAACCAGTCTTATAACTATGCCATGCGATCGCAGAAACTTGACCACAAAAATATTTATACGAAAAGCCTACTTAAATTATTGAATGAACGACGGGTGAAATATTTAAGAAAAAAGTATCCTGAAAAATAGGAAAGGGTTCTAAAGCATAATGCCAAACGATATGTGTTCCAAAAATTCAGGATAGCTCATGCACATCTCTGCTGGTAATTGAATGGGTGGAATAAGTGGTTGTATCAATTCATTGGTTTCCGCCAATTCTTTAGCAACAAGTTTTATGGCTTTATTAAAATATTGAGGGAAATGTTCTGTTTCACTAAAGGATTCAAGCCCGAAGGAAAAGAATTCCTTGTCCTTAATTTTTAATCGGGTCAATTCTACCTGGCAGCCCTCCGGGATCAGTTCCTCAATTCCCTTTTCTCCCAAAAGTTTTCCTTTTAAATCAAATTGATATTTGAAACCAATTCTGTTTTTGTAAACTTCAATCCAATCATATTTTTTCTCGACGATAATGGATTTTGCGAGTGCGTCTTGTTCATCCAGGGAAAATCTCCACTTTACCCAATGCTGGACTTTGCCTTCAATATTCCCTGGAACAAATTTTCTTTTACCGGATTGTTTGAGCAGCTTTTTAATCTCCAGATGCCCTTCACGGAGTTTTATACTCAAACCTTTATTAGATGAAAATGGCAGATAAAAATCTGCCCGTGACGATTTGCTCGCCATTAAGTCCAGTCCCTTGCGTTGAAACCATTGTACCAAGGTATCTGGCACTGATTCAAAGAACCATCTTACCTCGTTACTCTGGATCATAGAGATAAATAACGGATATGATTATCCACCTCCTTTTGGACGCTGGGCGACTTGAGGTCTTCCAGTACGGATCTGGATATGTGACTTCGACTTGGACTGAGTCTTTTTTAAATTTTTAGGAGACAGAGCGGATTTGTCAGCTTTGCTGTCCATTTCAGGGGTGGCTTTAGTTTTGCCACTTTTTGCCTGGGCTGAATTATTTCCCTGAAATTTAAATGGTGACTGTTTCATGATTTGTGTGCTATTGTTATTGCTATAAGTTAAAAGCAGGCCTTAGCCTGAATGCAAAGATAGTGATTTGGTAATGGAGTGATGGAGTGATGGAGTGATTTGGTGATCTAGTGATCGACCATGATAGAGATAAGATTACTACATCACTGATTACTGAATACTGATTACAGCATCACCAACCTCTGTATGCGGGAGGTTCAATGCCATTCAATCGCAGATAAACTACCAATTGCCCCCGGTGATGGGTTACGTGATCAGTCATTAAAAGTAAGATCCTTCTTTTCGTCATAAAGCCAGCAAAGAAATCCACATTTTGGTTCAGCATTTTTTCATTGAGATGATTCACCGTTTCCGCTGCATAGGCAAATGATTTTTCAAGGATATCGATGATTTCCTTTTTTGAATTTCCCGCATTCATTGGATCCAGTTTAGTCGGCGCGCCATTCAGATAGGAGGAACTCAACCAAACCATGTTCCCGGCAATGTGTTTCAATTGCTCACCAAAGGACATTTCCACCGGCACAGGTTTAAAGGAATAGTTTTCTTCCGGCATAGCTTTCGCAAACTCAAGTGTGTAGTCAGTTGCATTTTTCCATTTGATTTTGTAATCTTCAAGTAATGTTTCCTGGCTATAGGATAATGTCACTGACGTAAAGATGAATGTTAGTAATAGAAAAAGTAGTTTATTCTTCATTTAATTGGATTTTCAACTCTTAAAATAAGTTTACAATATTTCTTTCCTTACTGCCTACTGGTTACTGATTCCCGCATACTGTTATTTCTTTTCTCCTGCAATATGATATCATTTTCTAACTTCAACACGCTGTTTAACACAATCCTAACTTAATAGAATGCAAAACTTCCAACGACGTTCTTTCCTAAGCCATGTAGCTGCTGCAAGTGCAATTCCATTTATTCCTGCTTTCCTGAAGCCGGAAGCAGATCATTCATGGATAACAAAGTATAAAAGCTCCTTAGCCTCAGACTCCGCCTTGATAGAAGATGAAAAATTCTGGTACCAGGTGAAGAACATGTATTCCTGTTCACCAGGCTTATTGAACCTCAACAACGGTGGTGTAAGTCCTCAGCCCCTAATCGTACAGGAAGCTTTCGAACGTTACAATCGCTTGTGCAATGAAGCGCCTTCCTATTATATGTGGAGGATCCTGGACCAGGGTCGCGAACCATTGCGACAACGTCTGGCCTCCTTAGCCGGAACATCGGCTGAAGAACTCGCTGTGGTGCGTAATGCAAGTGAAGCTCTTGAAACAGCCATCTTCGGACTTCGCCTGAATAAGGGCGACCAGGTGGTCGTGTCCAGACTGGATTACCCTAACATGATGAATGCATGGAAACAACGCGAGATGCGAGATGGCATCGTGTTGAAATGGGTGGAATTAGAATTACCGAAAATGACGAATGAGGAAATCGTAAAAGCATTCGCCGATCAGATCACTGATGACGTCAAAATAGTTCACATCACGCACATGATCAATTGGAACGGTCACATACTTCCTGCGCGAGCTATTGCCGATATCGCTCATGCACATGGTGCGCAAACTGTGGTGGACGGAGCTCATACTTTTGGTCACATTCAATTTACAATTCCTGAGTTAGGTGCCGATTATTTTGGAACCAGTCTTCATAAGTGGATGTGCGCTCCATTTGGCTCAGGATTGTTTTATGTAAAAAAAGAAAACATTTCAAAACTCTATCCATTGCTGGCCGCTGCCGAACCAGAAAGTGCCGACATCCGAAAGTTTGAATCATTAGGTACGCGTTCATTTGCCATAGAAGAAGCCATAGGGCAGGCTATTGATTTTTATTATTCCATTGGGGGTGATTTAAAACAACAACGATTACAATATTTGAAGGAGTATTGGACCACCGCTGTCTCCGACCATCCAAAGATTCATATCAAGACGGATACTCATGCTGATCGGAGTTGTGCCTTGTGCGTAGTTAGCATTGATGGGAAGACGGTCAGTGAATTGTCAGAGACATTACAGAATACTTATAAGATCCACGTGACAGGAATTGATTACTACAATGTGCAAGGGATCAGGGTGACGCCTCACATTTATACGGTGAAAGCAGATCTTGATCGATTTATTGCGGCATTAAAAGCGATAGCGAATGGTTAATGATTTAAGATTTAAGATTTACGAATGTTCTTTAAAGAATGAACTTTCATTAGTCATAAGTCTTCAGAGGCCACCTTTGTAGTAACAAACAACACCATACTGAAGATCTGCAGGATTGGTTTTCTTCACCCATTTAAACCAGTCACCAACATATCCGTTGATTTTTTTTCGGCGTACTACATCCATCGGGTTTATTGCATTGGCAATGACGTTTTCTATTGAATCTTCCTGTGTCAGGAAATATTTCAGGGATGCTCCGCATTGCTCCTTAAAATAATATCCATCATAAATCCGGTCAAAAGGATGCCGCATCGGCTCCGGCAAGTTTTCTCTACGATAACTGGCGCCCACTATATTAGCATAATCAAAATCGTAAGGAACAATAATATATTTTCCGATGGTAGGATCGAAAAATAATTTTGCATTTCGACCGGCGACGACATCCCAATCCCGGTTGCCGATCATAAAATTAAATGCAGACACTAAGCGAAACGATTCATATTGAATTGAATCCTGCGATACATTAAACAATTTTTTTTCTGATACGCCTAATCGAGCTGACAACACTTTATCCGGTTCGATTAAAAAGCCTACAGATGAAACGCAGGAATCCGGATGCGCTGAATCACAATACTCCATATTGACCCAGATCGTTCGATACGCATAAGGCGTCAAAGCCTCATACATTTGATAACATAATCGTTCTTCCTCCAGGTTTTCCTGGCCTTCTTTCCCATTTATGCAATGCGTCACGAGCTTCATTTCATCAATGGGACCCAGGTGAAATTCGTGTAATGTTGATTTTTTAAAATTAAGCAGGAGAGGGGGCATGTCACATTTCATTCGGCGGAACTTGCCGCGAAGATTGAGGGACATAGGTATATTCCGCATGAATTTGCCAGTGGTGGATTCAATATCAATCCTGGCTGGGATTTCTTCATTATTCGTTTTGACCAGGGAGTCAAAGGTGTAAGTAAGTCTTATCTTGATATCTTGCTGGTGAAAGAGGGTATCAAACAGGGAGGGGAGTCCTGCATCCTGGCCGGGCAGGTAAGAGACTAAAAAACTAAAAACCGCCAGGGTAAATATTCGCATGTGATCTGGTTAAACTCACAAAGGAACTTGGAAATTTTGGTGATATGAGTAAAAATATTGTTAAGAGTTTGATTTCCAAAATTAGTTTTGTACGATGACATTGAAATTCGCAGTAAGCATTGGTCTGTTGATAACCAATGGATTCGCTTTTGCGGATTCGCCCGGTAAACCAAAAAATATTATTCTCATCATTGGTGATGGAATGGGCCTGGCCCATATAGCATTAGCTGAATACCTGCACAAACCACCTTCTGCCTTAGCACAAATGGAGGTGGTTGGTCTCCAAAAGACCTATTCTGCTGATAACCTGGAAACGGATAGTGGTGCAGCAGGTACTGCGATGAGTTGTGGAGTGAAAACATTTAATTCCAGTATTGGTGAAGATGCTGATAGTATGGCTGTGAAATCCATCATGGATATCGCACATCAACATGGATTGAAAACGGGTTTCGTTGTCACTTGTTCCGTGGTTCATGCAACACCGGCTGTCTTCTATGCCCATGTGGATTCGAGAGGATCCTACGAAGAGATTGCCAAACAATTGACCAATTCCGATATTGATCTTTTTGTTGGAGGTGGCGAACGATATTTCTATGACCGGGCCTCCGATAAATCTGATTTATTGAAAGAATTAGCCGCTAAAGATTATCACGTCATCAGAAATGGTGACATCTATGGCCAGACCCATATTGATAAGATCAGTTCGGATGAAAAAATTGCATGCTTTACAGCTTTAGATGATCCTCCAAGAGCGAACAATGGCCGCAATTATTTGCCCAACGTAGCAGTGAATGCAATGGACGCTTTGGCACAGCGATCCGATGTGGGATACTTTATGATGATCGAAGCTTCCCAGGTGGATTGGGCTTCTCATGCCAATGATGCAGAATGGCTCGCATACGAGATGCAGGACATGTATGACATGTTGGACGGTGTTTTGAAAAAAGTATTGGAGGATAAAAACACCTTGCTCATTGTTACCGCTGATCATGAATGCGGATATATCAGCATAAAAGGAAAAAAATACCCTCGTGTGGAATTCGGTAGCAAGGTCCATTCCTCTCAAATGGTTCCGGTTTTTGCAACAGGACCAGGCGCTGAAGAATTTCTGGGGATATATGAGAATACCGAGATTTTCCAAAAAATGAAAATGCTACTCGGCTTGTGAGAGCGTGAGACAGTGAGGTCAGTTCACTAATTAATCCCTTATCCTTTGCTCCTTTTCTCCCTTATCCCTTTACTCCTTTGCTCCTTTACCCCTTACTCCTTTGCTCCCTTAACCCTTTATTCCTTCTCACATTAACAATTAATCTTATATTTAATCCTTGAATCAATTTCTCCTTACTTCAAATTCAAAACGAAAAACAACATGAAATCCCCCCGTACTCTTTTTTCCATCCTGGCTGGATTCATTCTGGCAACAGGATTTTTGATGATGATAAATGGTTGTGGTGACAAACCTGCCGATAATAAGACATCCACACCGCCTGCTAATACTTCGACAGCTTCAGCAGACGAAACTATCTGGCATGTCAAAGCCATTACTCCCGAAGGCAAGATATTGGACGTCAAAGCACTTGATAAAGACGGGAAAATTTATGATGTGAAAGCTTTTCCACGCAATGGTGATTACCACATGATGGATATCAAGGCTATCAAGGATGGTAAAAAACTACCGGTCAAAATGTTGATCAGCCATGATAAAGATATTCCTGTCAAAGCTATTGGTGAAGATGGCACCATCTATGATATTAAAGCGTTGACTGCTGATGGTACTAAGCTCGATGTTAAAGGAGTTGCCCAGGTAGGAAATATCATTCAAGTCAAAGCGATCACTGCAAACCGTGAATTTTATGGCATCAAGGCCATATCTCCGGAAGGACATCTCTATGATGTCAAAGGTGTCAAGATGTTGAAGGATAGCATCGAAGGACAAATCAATGGCGTTAATTTCTATGCACACATTAAAGGCATTCCGCAGATTTTATCAACCAGTGTTGATACTATTTGGCATATCAAAGCTATTCATCCGAGTGGAAAAATCCTTGACGTCAAAGCCATTGGTAAAGATGGAAGCCTTAATAATGTCAAAGCGATTGCCAGGGGCCAGGACTTGCATATGATGGATATCAAAGCATTCATCGGTGGCAAAATGCTTCCAGTCAAAATGTTGGTCAGTGATGATGATCGTATTCCAGTGAAAGCAATTGGCGACGACGGAACTATCTATGACATCAAAGCTATCACAGCGGATGGCGAAAAGCTCGATGTCAAAGGCATCCGGAATCCAGGTAATATATTCCAACTTAAAGCGATCTCTAAAGAAGGTGATCTGTATGGCGTCAAAGCAATTTCTCCATCCGGCAATCTCATGGATGTCAAAGGCATCAAGATGACCGACGACAAAGTGGAAATGAAAGTCAACGGTGTTGAAGTATTTGCTCATATCAAAGCAATACCCATGGTCATGGATTGCCCCATGTGAGGTAAGCGAATCCAGTTTTAATTTTTGTTTTATCTGAAAATGAAGTTATGTGAATTTGTTCCATAACTTCATTTTCATTTCAACACCCTCTTACCGTCTTACTCTCTCACTTTCTCACACATGGCAACCAATCCAGTTCAAACCGAAGTCGACGCCCAATACCTTTATCAGCAACTTGCTCATCACGAAGAAGATCCTGCCATCGCTGAGGTGTTTAGGAAAATGAGTGATATTGAAGGAAGTCATATTAAAGCATTCGCTGCAAAAGCTAATCTCACCGCAGACCATGTCCCTGGCCCTTCGTGGCGAGCCAGGACCTTCAATTTAATTGGTAAAATATTTGGGTATGAATATGTTTTAGGAGTGATGATGGATACGGAAAAGTCCATTTCCAATGCTATGGTAGCCACCAGGCAAAAACAAAATCAAACACTGACAGGAACCGAATTCAATCACGTTGAAATTTTAAGATCTATTGTTGAACAATCACCAAAAGTGACAGGTCATCAACTCGCCCGGTTTGAAAAAAGACATCGATCAGTTGGTGGCAATGCAATTCGGGCCGCCGTGTTAGGAGGAAATGATGGACTAGTATCCAATTTTAGTTTGGTAATGGGGGTTGCAGGTGCTTCAAGTGGTGGTGCAGGAATCGTTTTGGCAGGTGTGGCGGGACTCCTTGCAGGTGCATTATCTATGGCATTGGGTGAATGGATTTCAGTTACCAGTTCGCAGGAAGTGTATGAAAACCAAATGCAATTGGAAATGGAGGAACTCGAAACAAATCCTGAAGGAGAATTGCAAGAACTCGCCTTGATTTATAAAGCGAAAGGTATTCCGGATGATCAGGCCCAAAAGATGGCTGTTGAATTGATGAAGAATCGCACCGGGGCCCATGCCATGCTGGTGAAAGAAGAACTTGGCATCAACACAGAAGAATTGAAAGGTTCTGCCATGCAGGCTGCCGTGTATTCCTTCGTACTTTTTTCAATCGGTGCGATCATTCCTCTTTTTCCATTCTTTTTTACTTCAGGTTGGCATGCTTTGATCTTCAGTGTTGTTGTGAGTACAATAGGTTTATTCCTGATTGGAGCTGCGATTACCTTATTTACCAGGAGAAATATTTGGTTTTCCGGATTCAGACAAGCTTTGTTTGGGCTCATTGCCGCTGCCATAACCTTTGGTATTGGTAAACTGATAGGTGTGTCTATTGCTGGTTAAACATTGTTGAGTTTCCTTTTATTCTCTTACTTTATTATTGTCTCACCCTCTTACCTTCTCACACCTGCCAGATATAAAAAATTTATTATATTTGTCCAACGGGAAACCACCGGTTTACTCCGGTTCATTTGAATGGAGAGCAACCTGAATAGAATGATGCTGCTGATGTAGTCCCTCTCTTTATCCACCCTTTTATAATAAGTTGGATTGAACTCATTGACTCGCTGCGTCACGGCAATGTAGCATGTTGGGTTATTCAGTTAATAATCCTTTTCCAGGCAATAAAACTTAATTAAAAAAAGTGAACATGAAAAGACAGATTATACTAATGGCCTTGCTAATAGGTACTTCGCTATCGGCCATTCATGCTCAACATGATGTGCTCAGTGCAGGTGGAGATATTTCCTCAGGGAGTGGATCAGTTGCCTTTTCAATAGGACAGGTTGCTTATATCAATTATTCCAGCAAAGCAGGAAGTGTTTCACAAGGAGTGCAACAACCTAACATATTCAACATCGTAGGTACTGAAGATCTTGACAAAGACTGGACAATGACATTGTACCCAAATCCTGCAAGTGACCTTGTATATATTGACTTGAAAAACGATAACATTTTCAAAAAATACAATACGTTGAACATTCACCTTTTTGATGTTGATGGAAAACTTATTGCTCAAAAAGAAATATCATCCATCATCACCTCTTTTCCATTAACAACATTGACTGATGCAGTTTATATCCTGCAGATCAGCCATGATCAACAGGTTTTAAAATCCTTCAAACTCTATAAATCTAATTAAGCGATGAAGAAGAATACAATTAAAATAATTGCGATATGCCTTTTACTTATAGGATTCCTCTATTCTGTAGAAGCACAGTCGCCAAACAAAATGAGTTATCAATCAGTCATCCGGGATGGTGCAGGAGACCTCGTCACTAATCATTCTGTTCGGACTAAAATCAGCATCCTCAAAGGATCCGCAAATGGTACCGTGGTGTATTCTGAAACCCATAATATCGTCACCAATGCGAACGGCTTAGCCACGTTGACTATAGGTTCCGGAACGGTTAATAGCGGAACCGTAGCAGGAATCAATTGGGCACAGGGACCTTATTTTGTTAAATCGGAAACTGATCCAACTGGAGGTCTCAATTATACGATTGTAGGTACTAGTGAATTGCTGAGTGTTCCATATGCTCTTTATTCAGCAAATGGTGGCACTCCCGGACCCAAAGGCGATAAAGGTGATCCCGGCGACCCAGGTGCTCCGGGTGCCAATGGGGCAAAAGGTGATAAAGGTGATCCGGGAGTTCAGGGTGCACCAGGTGCCCAAGGTCCTCCGGGATTGAAAGGGGATAAGGGTGATGTAGGAAATGAAGGTCCTCCGGGACTTCAGGGAGATCCCGGACCAAAAGGAGATAAAGGCGATCCTGGAATTCAGGGAATTCAAGGCATACAAGGTCCTCCGGGAATTCAGGGTCCTCCAGGTATACAAGGCCCTCCGGGTCCAATAGCCGGATCTAATATGCAAATCATATTCAATGACAATAACACTGCAGGTGCAGTCCAAAGTCTTCTTTTTGATAAGACCTCTCAACACATGACCATTGGTGCAACTACAGTGAATCCTGATGCAGCATTGGAAATTAAATCAACTACAGGTGCTTTGTTATTGCCTCGCATGACCACTGCACAACGTAATCTACTAGAGCCAACAGGCGGTATGGTCATTTATAATACATCGGTCAAGAAATTCCAGGGATATGTGGAAGATTACAATTATTCTCCTGTTGCGGAAAGCGAAGTTTCTACAGCCACCCATACCATTTTAAACAATGGTTCGAGTAATACCTCCGTGGCACAAACCTTCACTCCGTTTTTAACCGGCGATCTCAAAAGCATCGAATTTAAAGTTGACAATTTTGATCCGGGTTATGAATTGACAGTTGAATTATATCAAGGCAATAATCCTGGATCGGGAAGTATAATTAACACACAGAATATTACTGTTAATTCCACTGGCTGGAACTCGGTGAATTATCCGTCAGGTATTAATTTAAACAGCAGCACTACCTATCATTTTATTCTAAGACCGACTACTGTCTCTTCTGACGAATTGGGTGTGTTGAGAAGCAATGTCAGTCCTCCCGGAGAACATGCAGGAGGTATCCTGTTTTTATATAATTCAGGCGCAGGTGATTTTGATGGGCTGCCATTGGATGATCTCGATTTCAGGGTTACTTCATTCGTCAATGGACAAGGTTGGGTAGATCTTCATTAATCTATTCGTCCAGCGAATTGAAAATGTATGTGAAACAGCTTTAGACAACAGTCTTTAGCGGTTCTTCTATAAATTCATTCAGAATGGATTTGAGGGATTCATTGATGCTGTCCATCAATTGTGCCATGCGGTAATACGTCACGACTGAAGGCAGTTTCATCTCACCTCTTTCCAGTTCGACCATTAATTCCTTTTCATATTCTATGTAGTCCTGGTTCTTTTCACTTTGATCAAGACCCATGCTTCGCCACTTGGATTTTATAAATGTGCTGGACTGCAACAATTGGATGCAAAGTTTAAGCATCATCGTGGCGTCATTGATCCGGTGGAGCAGGGTAGACCGTTGTGTAGGACCGAACCATATCCGTTGTTGTCGTTTATCCATTAGTATTCTATAAATACTTTCATACTTGGACCGGATATGTTCAACCAGCAGGTTAATGTTCAATAGACTTTTGATTTGCTTGGAAGTCACCAGCGAACTTTTGTCTTCCACCATGCCGATGAGGTAATTATTAATGGCTTTTTGGTTCTCCTGCAATTTGTTAAAATATTCACGAACGTATTTGATATGCTCCTGGAATTCCGCTTCTGTGGTGTAATTGATGATCTGGTTCAGGATGGTATTGAGTTGTTTGACACGCTGACATTGCTGTACAATTTCCTGCATTGCGACCGGGAGTGACAAATCAGCAGAGTTGATACCGGTGTCAATAAAAAATAATTTTCCGGCTTCTACTTCTTTATGTTTTATCGTATGAGAGGCTAGTTTAATAAAACGATTCAATAATAATAAAGCCAGGATGGCACATACTATATTAAACAGGCTGTAAAATATGGCAAGACCTACCGGAGAAGCTTTAGGATCATGTATTGGACTTCCTAAATGCAGGATATTGACCATGAGCCAATCGATGCCTGGCAAAATCAAAGGGAGGAAGGGTAGAAAAAGAATAACGCCGAGGGTATTGAAAAGAACATGAATGCGCGCTGCTCTTTTGGATTCATTATTTCCCACCCAGGATGCAATTTCAGTGGCAATGGTAGTGCCTATGTTTTCACCAAGGATCATGGCAGCAGCAATATCAAAACGAATCCATCCGTTCAGGCACATCGCCAGTGTGAGAGCGACTGCTGCACTTGAAGATTGAATAAGGGCTGTGAATACAAGTCCCATGAGTGTAAAAATCATGATCGAATAAATACCATGATCGCCAAGCTTACCCAGAAAAGACATCACTTCTGGATGTTGTTGAATTTCAGGCACCACACTTTTCAAAAACTGGATGGCAATCAGTAATAAAGAAAAACCGATCACAGTTTCTGCCCATTGCCTGTACTTTCCATTTTGCAGATAAATGAAGGGCATAGCCAATGCAATCAATGGCAAACAAAAAGTAAACAGGTTGAATTCAAAGCCAAGTATAGTTACTAACCACACTGTAACACCTGATCCAACATTTGCACCCACAATAATTCCTGCAGCAGCAGCAAGAGAAACAATACCTGCATTGACGAAACTCACCGTCATGATAGTGGTAGCAGAACTAGATTGAATAGCTGCGGAGGTAAAGAAACCTGTAAGGAAAGAGGATAACCTGTTTTGTGTCACACGTTGTAATGCATCCCTCAATTGAATGCTGGCGATGCGTTGTACACCTTCACTCATGACTTTGAGGCCATACATGAATAGCGCCAAAGCACCAATCATTTGTAATATGCCGTACCAGGCGAGGTCTACCATAAAAGAAATCTTATCGCGAATGTAATGATCTACTTTCTAACCCTTCTGCCTCTTGCTCTTCTGCCCCCTAGCCCCCTGAAAGGGGGGAATTAAGATTTTACCGCTTACTTCTACTTCAACCTTCTACTTCTTACCTCGATATTGGTTATTCGTTATTCGATATTCTTTCTGCTTCTTACTTCGATATTGGTTACTTGTACTGAGCGAAGTCGAAGTATTCGTTATTCGTTTTTCAATTCATTTCCTCAGCCTTAGCCTTCTCCTCCTCCTTTTTTATTACCTTTGTATCCCGTAGCAACAACACCGATCCATGGTTAAATACATCTTTGTTACGGGCGGCGTAACTTCTTCGCTTGGTAAAGGAATCATTTCAGCATCACTGGGTAAACTACTGGAATCCAGAGGTTTATCAGTCACTATCCAAAAGTTCGACCCGTATATCAATGTCGACCCTGGCACCCTCAACCCCTATGAGCATGGGGAATGCTATGTCACGGATGATGGGGCAGAAACTGACCTGGATCTTGGTCATTATGAGCGATTTCTCGGTCATGCCTGTTCACAAGATAATAATGTGACCACCGGAAAGATCTATCAGACCGTGATTAATAAGGAAAGAGCGGGAGATTATTTAGGCAAAACGGTTCAAGTAGTTCCTCATATTACGGATGAAATCAAAAGAAGAATTCGTGCCCTTGGCAAGACCGGTGAGTACGATATCGTGATTTCTGAAATCGGTGGTACAGTTGGTGACATCGAATCATTGCCTTATCTCGAGGCTATTCGTCAGATGCGTCTAGAATTGGGTTCAGGAAATGCTATGATCATCCATCTTACCCTTATTCCATATTTGAGTGCTGCAGGTGAATTAAAAACTAAACCTACGCAGCATAGTGTAAAAGAATTACTTCAGACCGGAAATCAACCTGATGTTTTGGTTTGTCGCACAGAACATCCATTGACAGATGATCTCCGGAGAAAAATTTCTTTATTCTGCAATGTAGATCGTCACGCTGTTATTGAAGCGCTTGATGCAGAAACTATTTACGATGTACCATTACTGATGCGGGATGAAAACCTGGATAAGATTGTTTTGAATAAACTCAATCTCGATGCCTCGCATGAACCCAATCTGGTGGCATGGAAAGCCTTTTTGAAAAAACTGAAAGAGCCTAAACAGGTCGTGAAGATTGGTTTGGTTGGAAAATATAATAAACTCCCTGATGCTTACAAATCCATCAATGAATCATTTGTCCATGCTGGTGCAGCAAATGAATGTAAGGTTGAAGTAGAATCTATTCATGCAGAAGCATTGGAAGTCGCAGATAATATTGCTGATGTGCTTGGACATTTAGATGGTGTATTAGTTGCGCCTGGATTTGGAGAAAGAGGTATTGAAGGAAAAATCAATTCGATCAAATATCTCAGGGAAAATAAAATTCCTTTCTTCGGCATTTGCCTCGGATTACAGTGCGCAGTAGTTGAATTTGCTCGAAATGTGTTGGGATTGGAAGATGCCTATAGCACCGAAATGAAATCCGATGCTGCACATCCTGTGATAGATCTCATGCCGGATCAGAAGAACATCCGGATGAAGGGTGGTACTATGCGATTAGGCGCATATGCATGTGAAGTCAGAGATGGCACAATAGCGCACCGAGCTTATCAAAGCAACCTGATCTATGAGCGCCATCGTCATCGTTATGAATTGAACAATGAATATCTCCGTGATTTTGAAAACGAGGGATTGATTGCTTCTGGCGTTAATCCGGATAGTAAGTTGGTGGAAGTAATGGAGCTGACTAATCATCCATTCTTTTTAGGTACTCAATATCATCCTGAGTTGAAGAGTACGGTAGAGAAGCCTCATCCGCTGTTTGTTGCTTTTGTTAGAGCTTGTATTGATAAGAAAATGAGGGAGACTTCCGGCAGGTCAAATGAAAATGTGGGATCGAAAGTGGCTTCGCAAGCGTAGTATCAGGCTGAAATTATTTTGATTTTTGGCAAACCTCTTTTGCGACGAACTCTCTATATGATTTCGTCGAAATCCTTTTGGCCCTTCGCGGGCGTTTTGCGACAGGATAAAATTCAGTTTTCGCAAACCTCTTCTGTTTCGAATTCTAAAATAGATTTCGAAGAAAACTGTTTTGTCCTTCAGCTATAAAGACATGGTCCTTTATGGTAAGTGTCTAGAGATCCTCGATACGTTCCTTTTTTTGAATTTATTTTAAAATGATTTTGGTCCAGACAAAGCTTACCTGGTTCGCTCTTTTTTTAAGATTTCGAAGAAAACTGTTTTATCCTACTTACAAGTGTCTCGAGACCCCCAAAACGTTACCATTAATCCCAACTTTTTTTAAAAAAAATGAAAATTTTCAGACAGGCCCTGAGTTGAGCCTTTTTTCAAATAAACAAATATCAATGCAACGCCGCCCTCAACGGCAATCCCATCACAATCTCCGCTTCCTTATCCACCCACCATTGCAACCGGTCATACACTTTCTTCTCCGGAAAATAATTCAACGCCATCTTAACGTAGATATGACCATGCTTGGCTTCTGATGTCCAAAGCATTTTGTAAAATTTAGATAATTCTTCGTCGTCCAGATTATCAGCGACCAATTTGAATCGTTCAGCTCCCCGCGTTTCTACTACAGATGCAATTAACAATCGATCCAAAAATCGCTCTTCCAGTCCATCATGTTGCGCTTTCATCAATGCTTTGATGTATAAATCTTCATGAATGGTATGCGCGAGCTGGAGTCCTTTTGATTCCATGATTTTATAAACTTCACGGAAGTGTTCCATTTCTTCTAAAGCCGTTTCGATCAATTCCGGAATGATCTCAGTGCGATTGGGATATTTGGCCACCAAGCTCATGGCAGTAGCGCTGGCTTTTCGCTCACAGTCAGCATGGTCCTGCAGGAAAGCAGGAAAATCAGCCAATACTGTATTGATCCAGCCGGGGGGACTAGGTACTCCGATATCCAGGTTGAGTTTCAATCAAAAAAGGAGATTAGCTGTATGCCAAATAAAGGACAAGCATGAGGAGAAGCGTAAGAAGGCCGAGAATCACAAAGAATCGCACGGACTGTTTTCGATCACGTCCCTGGCGCTGCATACGGGCTCGATGTATAGTCATAGGAGGTAAGGCTTTTAGTCCGGCTAAGATACAAAGCAGGAACGGAGAAAGCACAATGGTAAAATCATTGGGTTACATTTACATCCGATGTTGCCGACCATGGGACTTTACGATATGAATGCATGGGACCATGTGGTTGCGGCCGTCATTTGTGTATTCGCGCCTATCCTGGCTTACTCCTCTCGTCGTGTGCAAGTCGAGGAAATCCAACTCGAACCCGAGGACAAAATCAAACTCTACCATAGCAACGCGCTTTTACTGATTGTTTTTGCTTTGGTCGTGATCACATTATGGCGGATTCCCGGCCGGACTTTTCTTGGGCTTGGATTCGAATGGCCCCAGGCTCATCCAATGGTTCCGGTTCTGTTGGTGGCTGTTCTTTTGTTTTATGGCCTGGATATTTTTTTTCAATATGGATTGAAACGATGGCGTGAACGAACGCTTGAAAAACGGAACACCGCACTCACCTTTGTCCCCAGTAATCGAAATGAACTTCTTCATTTTGCTTTCTTAGCGCTGGCTGCTGGAATTGGGGAAGAAATTATTTTCAGAGGCTATCTCATTCATTACATGCTTCATTGGACAGGGAACACACCTCTGGGAATTGTCTATGCCTGCATTATCTCTTCCGCATTATTCGCTTTTCTTCATGGCTATCAGGGCTGGTCATCGATGATCAAAATATTTTTTATCTCCATGCTCTTCGCCGGCATATTTGTTTACAGCCAATCCTTGCTTATCGTCATTCTCATCCACACTTTCATTGATCTCTTTAGTGGATGGCTCGGCATTGTACTGGTGAAAGGCATAAACACACAAGAACACTCCAAGGAGGAATAGTGGGCACTAGAAATCCTCGCGCCAGAACGCAATAGGTCTCCTTTTAAATAAAAATTCACGCAGAGTCGCAGAGACGCAGAGAAATCTCGTTGAACATTTAGATCCGAGCTCATCTGCAGAGTAGTCAACTCTCACACTTTCTCTAAGCTTCTCACCTTCTCACATTAGATTCCACTCACGATTAACGACTGACGATTCACGGTGACTCACGGATGACGATTGACGATTCACGTTTACCTCATCATTTCATAAAACTCCACTATTCTTTCATCGACCATTATATCCGAAGGCTTAAGCGGTTTTTTCAAAAATAATCCACCCAAAGTCTTGCATCTGCTCAGCGCCACATAGGCCTGCCCATGTTCAAAAGCACCCCTTCCTAAGTCGACCGCAACACGATCATACGTTTGCCCTTGACTTTTATGGATGGTAACCGCCCACGCCAGTCGAATCGGGTATTGTTTAAAACTTCCGGTGACTTCACTTTTTATAGCATCACTTCCACCTTCATAAGTGTATTTATGTACTTCCCAAATCATGCGAGGCAATTCGAAAACCTGGTGCTTGCCATCTTCTTTTTCAATTCTGACCATAATTGATTCCTCTTTCAATTCCTGGATAATGGCAAGACTTCCATTGACAAATCGTTTCTCGGGATCATTGCGCAAGAGCATGACCTGGGCATCCTGGCGCAATTCAATTTTATAATCAGTAGGAAAAACTTTTTCAGAAAATGTGCCACTGACATCAGCAGAATAATAAAAAGAGGGATTGTGAATTTCAGCCAAACGATCAGCATTGATTTTTTGTGCTGCTGCATTAGTACTGCAGAGCGTTAGAAAAGGCTCCTGGATGACTTCATCTGGAAGGTATCGTTCATTGAGATCATCCAGCGTATCATAATCTGTTTGCATCGTCCGCAATTCATCCAGCAAGCGAATAAAGTGTCGCTCACTCTGCCTATACACTTTAGTTAGCTCAATCATCTGCAAGTTGCGAATAGGGCGTAGACAATGTGCATCAAAGAAATATTGACTGGTATAAAAAGTACGGAAGTATTCCTTTTCTTCTGGTGAACTTAGCACCGGTGGCAATTGAAAAAGATCTCCAAAGAATAACATTTGAACACCACCAAATGGCAATGAATTTTTCCGGTGCAGTCTTAGTGAATTATCGACTGCGTCCAACACATCCGCTCTCACCATGGAAATCTCATCAATGATGATCACTTCCAATGATTTCAATAACCGAACTAACCGATTATTTAAGTGAATGTCAGTTCGCTGTAAAAGTTTTGGTGCTAATTGAAAAAAGGAATGGATAGTTTGTCCCTGTACATTCAATGCTGAAATACCGGTAGGGGAAAGCACGACTACTTTTTTATGAGTAGTCTTTTTATACACTTGCAGCAAGGTTGATTTTCCAGTACCAGCTCTTCCTGTGATGAAGTAATGTTCCTGGCTGTGTTCAAGCTGGTGTAAAATTTCCTGGAACGTCTGATCCAGGATCAACGGATCTTTCATGATTGCGGTTTCACCAACAACACATAGACCGGAAAGTGATCACTATACCCACCAGCATATGTACTTCCGTCATACGTCCGCAAGGGATATCCCTTGAAAGAGCCTGATTTTTGTGTCAGGTAAGGAGGATTATGAACCACTGCTTTGTAATAATGAAAACCATGGGTTGAAGTCGCCAATCCATTACTTAAAATGATCTGATCAAATAAGCTCCACGCATCCTGGTAGGCAGTGGTGCCAAGACCTTGTCGATAATAGTCTTCAAAAGGATTATACATCTGATCGGGTTTCAGTTTATCAATCGAACGACCTGTGCCCAAATATTTTTTCACGCTGTCATTGATAGGGTCATCATTCAGGTCACCCATGACAACTGTTTTGGTGCAGTGGAATTTAGCTTTCAAACTGTCCAATATGCTGTGATTCCATTGCGCTGCTTTATTGCGAAGCCATGCAGTATTTTGCTCACCTCCTCGTCTAGACGGCCAGTGATTGACGGTGACAATAATAGTATCACCGTTGAACAACCCTGTGGCCACCAAAATGTCCCTTGAATATCGCAGCGGTTCACCCACTTTATTTGTCTTCAAAGAATAGAATCCCACATCGATAGGAGTAAAATATTTTGGCTGATATAGCAACCCAACATCAACACCCCGCGCATCTTTTGAATCCTGGTGAATGATTTTATAACCACGGGCTACTAACGCAGGTTGTTTAACCAAATCCTGTAAGACCGTGATGTTCTCAATCTCGGACGCACCAATGACAGCCGCTCCATCTGGAGTATAATCTGTACCCAATTCGCTGATCACCCTGGCAAGATGACTCAGCTTGTCATAATAAACATGTGAATTATAAACATTGGGCCCACGTGGAGTAAATTCAAAATCATCCGTATCCGGGCTATCAATCGTGTCGAAGAAGTTCTCCAAATTGTAAAAAGCAAGTACAGCTACTGTAAGCTTTTCCTGTCCTTTCGCCACGGAGGTTATGCCTAAAAGAAGCACTGCAATCCAAACTATTCTCATACCTCAAAAGTAATCGTATTCCCACCTCCTAACCACTTCTTACTTCTTTATTCACTATTCGTTACGGTTGGTGAGCGTAGTCGAACCATTCGATATTCCTCCTCCTTAGCCTTTGCCTCAGCCTTTTACCACTTCTTACTTGGTTATTCGATATTGGTTATTCGATATTCCTCCGCCTCTGCCTCAGCCTATTCCTATTTTGTTACTTTTGCCACATGCTGCGATTTTTACTTTTTTGGGGTATCCTCTTAGCCCCTATAAGCACCCTTCTTTCCCAGATTACGGTAACCGGTCAGATAGTCGACGAGACGAATAAGCCTCTTTCCGGCGTCCTTGTCAAAAGCGCATTGCCGGCACTGGATACCACTGATGCTGATGGACGGTTTTCAATCCAACATCCCCAATCCGATAAACTATCGCTTCGCCTCGAATATGAGGAACTCGAATTGCTCTTTGAACCGACCACTTCATTAGTTCCCAATAAAGATTATGTCATCACTTTTCCTGTCAATCACTCCCGTGTGGTGGACCAGGAACTTCCTTCTTTAAATGTCGGTGCAGAAGAAGAAGATGCCACGAGCATTTCAGGTTTATTGCAATCAGGAAGTGATCAGTTTTCGAAATTAACCGATTATACTTTTTCTCCGGCAGGTTTCATTCGTCGTGGACTTGAAGATGAGTACTCAGAAGGATACATGAATCTCTTTCCGATCAATGATCTTGAATCCGGTGGTGTCTATTTTAGCAATTGGGGCGGGCTCAACGATGTGACCAAACAAAATGAAGAAGTGATCGGTGCCGATATTTCCGATTGGGGTCCGGGTGGAGTTAGCAGTTCATTCAATACCGATTTGCGTGCCTCTTCTCAATGGCGTCAAAAGAAAATCAGTTACGCGATTACGAATAGAAATTATCGTAATCGTATCATGGGAACGTGGTCAACAGGTTTGCTGCCTTCAGGATGGGCACTGAGTCTTTCGGCGAGCCGGAGATGGTCACAGGAAGGATACACCCCTGGAACATTTTATGATGGCTATTCCTATTTGGCTTCCGTTGATCGCAAGTTTAACGATCATCACACATTAAATTTTGTTGTCTTTGCTTCTCCTTATAAACGAGGTGGTGATAATTCCTCTATCCAGGAAATGTATGACCTCGCTGATGATCATTATTATAATTCAGCTTGGGGTTATCAGCAAGGTGAAAAACGAAACAGTAAAGTTTATTCAGGTAATCAGCCTCATTTCATCCTGCGCCATGATTGGCACATGAATGAGAAACTCACCCTGACTACGGCATTAGGATATCAAACAGGAAAGAATAGCACAACAGCATTGGATTGGCTCTTTGCTAATGATCCACGTCCGGATTACTATAGACGCTTACCCAGTTACCAGGACAACCAGGATGTTGCGGATGAAATCACCAATACACTGACCAATGATAAATCCCTTTTACAAGTACAATGGGATAAATTATATCAGACCAATTACATCAGTAGCTATACTGTAGAAAATGTGGATGGAGTAGAAGGCAATGATTATACCGGTGCATTGTCTCATTACATCGTTGAGGAACGACGCAATGATATCCATAAGAAAGCCGGGAATATGGTTTTGGAATATTTATTGAGTCAGCATAGTCAATTACATGTTGGTGCTTCAGTCATCATACAGGACACCCGCAATTATAAGTTAGTGAATGACTTGCTTGGAGGTGAGTTTTACCTGGATTGGGATAAATATGCCGTTCAGGATTTCCCAGGCAATTCAGATGCTTTGCAAAATGATTTATTGCGCCCTAATCGTATCGTCCATGAAGGCGATCAATTCGGCTATGATTATGAATCTAAAATCAGGCAGGAAACCGGTTGGGCTTCTTTTCAAACCAATACCAATAAATGGGAACTTGGTTTTACTGCAGCAGTGAAAAACCAGGTCTACTGGCGCGATAGTAAAGTGCAGAACGGAAAATTTCCGGACAATTCTTTAGGA
>Ga0068851_10000099_pt1 | contig 47564 bp, 27 predicted proteins | sample KBSCornC12_FD_66588 | JGI IMG/M metagenome (GOLD analysis project Ga0068851, IMG submission 66588) | Corn rhizosphere microbial communities from Kellogg Biological Station, Michigan, USA - KBS Corn C1-2 | ecosystem: Host-associated > Plants > Roots > Rhizosphere > Soil ...
TCTGTGGGCAACCAAAAGAATTGGTAAATGAAGCTTCGACTACATTGTGTTGACCATTGGCATCAATAGTGATTGTAGTTCCTGTGCCCCCGACAGAAACACCGTCTAACTTCCAATGAAGATTAGTGGGCGTAGCACCAGGCACATTCAGCATCACCATAACTTGTGCTCCCTGCCCAATCATAGAGCTTGTATCCGGTGTTGTGATGAAAAAGGCCTGATCATCCGGAGCAGTAATCGCGTTGACAAATCCTGTGATCTTGCAAATATCCGGATTTGTGCTGGTTGCAAAATATCGCAAGCTTCCCGGATCTGTAATCGTTACAGTTGGTGAAGGACAATCCGAACAACTGATGCTTAGACCACCATTCAGAACATCCCAATGATAAGCTATGATATTCGGATTTCCTGTGGTGGCCACCACCGTACTGTCCTTGCATGCGGCGATTGTAGTTTGATTGGCTTGTACTTGTGCGCCGGGTATTAATATGATTTCTCCATATGCGCCGCATAACCCCTGAATATTCGATTGCCCGGAGATATTCAATTTGATTGTGTCTTCTGAATTGATCGTGATATCAGGATTGATGCAATCGGTGCAACTGAAAGAAACATCGCCAAAGACAATTCCCCAATGCAATCCTGAATAATTGGCAGGATTCAACACATTGAGTGAAACTACATCTCCTTTACAAACGATGGTATCATTAGCGGTAAGTAAAACATTTGCAGGTGGTCCATGCACAAGATGTATGAATCCAAAAGCCCCGCAAAAGTTTGGATCAGTTGAAAGCGCTGTAACTGTCAGCGTTACTGATTCATCTCCTTGAATAGTCACGACTGGATTTACGCATGTGCTGCAATCCAGTGAAGCATTTCCCTCAGTAACTGTCCAGACAAGCCCTGCTATATTTTCGGGATTAAGAATGGTAAGGTTGACAATGTCTCCATTGCAAACCGTATTGAGATTTGAAGCAATATTGATGGTTGCTGGTGGTGGTATTTGAATAGAAAAACTCGCACCTACCGGGCATTCGAGTATCATGCCTGAAAACATATAGACTACTGATGATCCCGGCATGCCTGTTACAGTCACATTGGGATCAAGACATTCTGTACAACTCAATCCTTCTTCCGGAGACCACATAGGTTCTGTTACCTGGTTAGAGAGCACATGCACCTGGAACATTTGACCGGGGCAAAGGATCGTATCGGTTAATGATAATGGAACACCTGAAGGAACAACATTCAGTGTAATGGAATCAAAACTCGAACAAGCATTATTGATGCTCTCCCGGATATAAGTCGTAGTATCCAATAATTGCAGCGCTGCATTCAATAGGTCCTGATTGGAAAGAAATGAATTGTCGTATGGAGTCCAGTTAAATGTCAGATCAGGAAATTTCAACGAGTCATAAGCAGAAGAAAACAATGCAGCAATTTCTCCTTCACAGTAATAAGGTTTAGGAGGTGCCACGTCGATATGCAAATCTGTAGGCAATGAATCTACCCTGACAACAACCGTATCGGCTGCAATACAAACTCCAAAATCAGATTGAAGAATATACGATGTCGTGACAGAAGGATTGACGAGCGGATTTAGGCTGTTACTATCACTTAAAGTTGAATCAGATGGAATCCATTTGAAACCCTCCGCAAGCCCGAGCAATTGTCCGTCTAATGTGACACCATTTCCAGCTTTACAGATGTATACGGTGTCCGGATCATCGATGTTGGCAATGGCCAGGTCGAGATAGATACTGTCTTTGGCACCACAAGTGTCTGTTCCAACCATTGCATAATACCAACCGGAAACAAACGGTCGAACAGTTACTTCTGCACCCGTTGCAGGATTAAAAGCAGGGGATGGCGACCATTGAATAATTGAAGCAGAGTTGGCTTGTAAGGTTAATGCCGCATAGCGACACCATTGGATGGTATCGGTTGCAGAAACAATCTGTACTTCATAATCATCAACAATCGAACTATTGAGCGTAATAGTTTTCATGAGAGGGCCTGCTTTGTAAGCAACTTTCCAGATCAAAGATTCTGTTCCTTCAGGAAGACCGTCACTCACCACACTGACTGGGATGACTCGGAGAGTTTGCAATGGCAACAATGTCATCGGAAATGTACCGGATGGAAAATTGTAATCCAGGGCATTAAGCGCTACGCCAAGATCCTGAATGGAAATAAAGACCGTGTCGACATTGGAAGGATCTCTTTCAATGACCAGTTCGTATGGTCCACCACAGCTTTCTGAGAGATTACCGGCATTGGCGGGGGTATTCAGGGTTACTTTGATAGCAGGTTGGGAGAAACCCGTTACCGCGAAAGTCAAAAGAACCAGGAAAGTGAGGAGGTGATTAAAGGAGTGTTTTACCATTGTTGATGACATCAGATAAGCCCATTTCTAAGAACGGTAAAAATAATCTTTTTTGGCTAGGTCAGTCCTTGTGTTTCCAGCTTTGACAGGCAGTATACATCGCCTGCACCTCTTCCACCCTGACCACCCGCTCACTATGAATGTACCGGGTCCCCAGGAAATTGATCAGGTTGGTCATTTCAACCTCATTAATCTCTTTATTGGCGGGCATTTGCTGCCGGGTCAGGGAATCAAAAGGCAGGCCGTTCCGGATCAGGCAAACCAATTCTTTAGGCTCCCTTAGCTTAAGTTTGGTGGTATCCAGGGCAGGAATCAGCTTGGCCAAACCACTGCCATCATCGCTATGACAACCAGCACAATGGGCGCCATAGAGATCTTTGCCCTGGCGATAAGGATTGGGCTGACAAGCATAGAAAATGAAGAGGCCTCCAAGAAGAAGGAATAAAAGGTTACTTCGCATACTCCTCAGCCAGCAACTGATCGATCGTCTTGAAAAAACCAGTCACTGATTCAGGATCGACACCTTCGCAGTAACCTCGTACATGTCTGTTTTTATCTACCAAAATGATCCGGCCACTGTGATCAAAACCTGAAGGCGCTGAGGGATCGTCGACAACGCTCACAAAATATTGATCCGCCAGGTGGAAGATCGAATCTTTATCGCCGGTGACATATTTCCAGTCCACCGTATTGATGCCGAGATTGGATGCATAAGTTTTCAAAACTGATGGGGTATCATGTCGTGGATCGATCGAATGAGATACAAACATCACTCGAGGATCGGTTTTGTATTTGTCATACAAGCGCAACATTTGTTTCTTGACTCTTGGACAAATACTCGGACAGGAAGTGAAGAAGAAATCAGCAACGACTATTTTATCACCAAGCTTTGATAATTGAAAAGCCTGGCTATCCTGGTCAATCAATACCATGTCCGGCACTTGATGGTAAATCGTGTCGCCATTTTTTACATCTCTCTCACCGAGAATAGGCAAGGGCTTTGGTTCGCTGTCGCACGCACAAAAGGATAAATAACCAAGTGCGATGATGGCAAAGAATAAAGATCTATTTCGCATTGGGAGTGCTGTTTGCTTTGAGCCATTCAGTTGCTTTCCCGATACTGGTATTCACTCCGTTTTGCACGGACTTGAGCAATTCCATTTGATGTGTCAGGAAGGGGAGCAGTTGATCTGCAGGAATGGAATCCCGTTGATCGTGATATTGTTTCATCCAGTCCCACATGCCTTGTTCGGCCAGTTTCAGTGCATCAGCAGTTTGATCCAGTCCATCCGGTGGAACAATTTTGCCTGCTGAGTTCTCAGGTGTAGCTTCTCTGATTTTTCTCAGTTGTCCACCGAGGTTCTGCATATCAGTCAGCTTCGGCATGACCTCATCATGGATAGCCATCAGTTGGTCTTCCAGCACCTTCGGGTCTTTAGAAAGCTCTTCAGATGCTTTACCAGCCCCTGGCTTGCAGGAGTATAGGAAACAAACAGATAGAAAGGCGAGGATTAAAATTCTCATTGGATGTCTTATTGGTTAAATGAGGCGCAAAGATAATGGGCGGAAACCTGAAAAAAGCTTAGGGTTTATTAATAAGGTGGTAAGGGAAAACTCTACCTCCTTGCCCCTTTGGAAGGATAATGATGCACAAAAGCACCACCCCCCGACCCCCTCCAAAGGGGGAGGAGTTTTCTACTTATCAAAAGTTTGCTCCTAATAGCTTAAATGATTCTCACCGAAATCTCTCCTCTCCCTTTGGAAGGGGAGGAATTGTTCTACTTATTAAAAGTTTGTAGCAAATAGCTTAAAGGATTCTCACGGAAATCTCTCCTCCCCCTTTGGAGGGGTTGGGTGGTGGTGGATACTTCTTACTTCGTCATTCGTTATTCGACATTCACTTCTAACTTCGATATTCGATATTGGTTATTCGTAATTCACTTCTTACTTCCTAATTCCTTATTCGTTATTCCTTATTCAAAACCCCATCCTTCATTTCGTAAACAACATCACTCAACGCAGCTAACTCAACATTGTGCGTCACTATCACAAGGCTCTTTCCCATATCCGTCGTGATCCTGCGAAGCAATTGGTGTACTTGAATGGAAGTCTCTGTATCTAGATTGCCGGAGGGTTCATCAGCAAGAAGAATATCAGGTTCATTCATTAATGCACGTCCTATTGCTACGCGCTGTTGCTCACCACCGGAGAGTTGATTAGGGCGATGTGTTGAGCGTTCTGTTAATTGTAGATAACCAAGTAATTCATCAGCTTTTTTATAAGCAGACTTTTTACTCATGCCGGTGATCAATGCCGGCATGGCGATATTTTCCAATGCAGTAAATTCAGGAAGAAGGTGATGAAATTGAAAAACAAAACCGAGGCGTTGATTACGCAATGAAGCCAGTTGTTTGCTCTTCATTCCAGTGATAGGAATGCCGCAGATCTCCACGGACCCCTGATCCGGTGAATCCAGCGTCCCCAGGATATGCAGCAAAGTACTCTTCCCCGACCCTGATCTCCCCACTATAGAAATCATCTTCCCCTTCGGCACTCCAATACTCACCCCTTTCAATACCTCTAATGTCCCGAAGCGCCGGTAGATATTTTCAGCCTTGATCGCCCACTGATAATTTCCGTTTTCGTCCATCGGGGTAAAATTGCGAAATATTCTGGCGTGAATCGTGAGCCGTGAACCGTGAATCGAAATCTTGATAGTGCCGATTAACCCTAGGCTTCAGGCTAGGGAATGAGGCCCATAACTTTTTGGCAGGACTTAAGTCCTGAGAAACGATGGGCCTGCTTCAATTCCCTAGGCTGAAGCCTAGGGTTAATCAGTATTCACCTTTCCGCCCGTTCCGCCCCTAAATCCCCTAAAGGGGACTTCCTTTAAACTTATACCTCTCACTTGGATATTGGTTATTGGACTATTGGCTATTATTCCTTCTAACTTCCTTATTCTTCATTCCTTATTCTTCCTTCTTTTTATTCCCTATTTTTGCTTCCCCCATCTGTAGAACGATAGTATGAAGATCCTCTTCCTTTGCAAGAAGTTCCCTTATCCACTGAAGGACGGTGAGTCCATTGCAGTGTCGAACCTCTGCAAAGAACTCAAAGCGATGGGCGCCGACATCTCCCTGCTCTGCATGAATACGAGCAAACACTACTCGAATCCCGCAGCCATACCTCCGGAATACAACTACTTCACCGCTATACACACCGTCGATCTCGACAACACGATCAAACCATGGAAGGCTATCGCGAGCATGGTGTCCGGTGAATCCTATCACATCCGCAGATTCAAATCAGTTGTATTCAAAAACAAATTGATTGAAATCCTGAAGACCGAAAAGTTTGACATCATTCAACTCGAGACCTTGTATCTCGCACCGTATGTGTCGACCATACGTGAATACTCCGAAGCGAAAGTGGTCATGCGTGCACATAATGTCGAACACGAGATCTGGGAACGCATCACACAAAACACCGGTTCGAATCTCAAGAAATTATATCTCGGTTATCTCACGCGCCAACTGAAAGCTTACGAGATCGGACAATTTCCAGTCTACGATTATCTCGTGACACTGACCGATCGTGATCTGCAACTCTTCCGTCAAAAAGGATATGCCAATGGCGCCGCATCAGCTCCAATCGGGCTTGATATAAAAGGTTATCCATACACGAGGCCACAATTTGGTCCTGAAATGTCTTTATGTTTTATCGGTTCATTGGATTGGATGCCGAATCTCGAAGGGCTTGAATGGTTTCTTCAGAATGTGTGGCCGATCATTAATAAACGTTTTCCAAAAATGAGTTTGCACATTGCCGGCAGAAATACACCGATGTCTTTATTAGAATTGAAACTCAATAATGTCACAGTGCATGGCGAAGTAGCAGATGCAGGTGAGTTTCTCAACAAACATGCTGTGATGATCGTGCCATTGTTTTCAGGAAGTGGAATGCGGGTAAAGATTGTCGAAGGCATGATGATGGGCAAACTCATCATCACCACCACACTCGGCAAAGAAGGCATCGAGGGAGAAAACAAAAAAGAATTTTTAGTGGCCGACGATGTAAAAGAATTTGTCCAAGCAATTGAATATTGTGTTACGCATCCCGATGAAGCCAATGAAATCGGCAAACACGCCGAAGAAGAAGCGGCATCTCAATTTAATCCACGCGAAGTAGCAGAACGCATGATGGAGATTTACAACGAACTGCTCCATACTTCTCACTATCGCACCGGCAAATCGATTGCCCATCCTGCGAAATAATCATCTCAGCCCATCGTGCGGATCGTTTTCGTCACATCCCGTTTTCCTTACCCGGTCGAGAAGGGAGACAAGCTGAGAGCTTTTCACCAGATCCGCTTATTGAGTGAAAATCATGAGGTGCATCTCGTGGCCATTTCCCATCAGTATGTTCATGACAAACATTTGCAGGCCATGAACACCTATTGCACAACAGTGAAAGTGTTTTACATCAACAAATGGTTGCTACCCTTTCAACTCGTAATGGGATGGCTGGGCGGACTACCGTTGCAAGTGAGTTATTTTCTCGATCGCACGATCAAGCGCAAGGTGCAGTATCACATCATACATCTCGATCCTGATCATGTGATTTGCCAATTGATTCGTGCATCGCCTTATGTGCGGGCGCTGCCGTTTCGAAAAACTTTGGATTACATGGATGTGTTTTCAGAGGGCATGCGGCAGTTGAAAGAGCATTATGGTTGGTTTGGTTTCCCATTTCGTTGGGAAGCGCAACGACTCGCGGCGTATGAACGAACGATCTACAAAGACTTTGACAAACATTCGATCATTTCCAACCAGGATCGTACAAGATTGAAACTCGCTACATCGGGCCAAGTGGCTGTGATACCAAATGGGGTCGATGAAAGTTTTCTTCATTACAGACCAACGAAAAATCCGGGACATGATTTGGTGTTCGTAGGTAACCTGGGCTATGGCCCCAATAAAGCAGCAGTAGATATCCTGGTCAATAAGATCATGCCGGCATTGAAACAAAAAGGATTGCATCCGAAGATCCTCATCGCAGGAGCCCGTCCGGGAAGGAAAATATTGGGCCATCACAATCACGATGTGTCCGTCCGGGGTTGGGTCGAGGATATCCGGGAAGCCTATGCAGATGGTCGTATCTTTGTGGCGCCAATGTTTTCAGGACTCGGGTTACAGAACAAGATCCTGGAAGCGATGGCGATGGGGCTGCCGTGTGTGACAACCTCGATGGTTAACAATGCGATCGGTGCAGAACATGGAAGTGAAATCATCGTCGCTGATACCGTGAAAGAAATGACAGCATGGATCGAACGTTTGCTGCACAATGAAGAGATGCGGGAGAGAATATCCATCGCCGCAAAAGAATTTGTGACGACGCACTACCGATGGGAAGAGCAGGTGCACAAGCTGGATGAATTTATACAGGCAAAAAATGTTTACGCAACAAGATGATACAGGGAAATACAGCCACACTGGATAGAACAACGATGTTGGACAGCATTGAATCCGCGATCTCGGACATTCATGCGGGCAAGGTCGTCATCGTCGTCGATGATGAGGATCGTGAGAATGAAGGTGACTTCATCTGTGCCGCGCAATGTGTGACGCCGGAGATCATCAACTTCATGGCGACACATGGACGCGGACTCATCTGTGCACCGCTCGATGAAAAACGCGCTGATGAATTGAAACTGCAAATGATGGTGCGCGAGAATACAGCGCTGCATGAGACGGCCTTTACGGTGTCGATCGATCTCATCGGGCATGGATGTACAACAGGTATATCCGCGCATGATCGTGCCACTGGCATACGAGCGCTTGTCAATCAGGATATCAAATCAGAACATTTTGCAAGACCCGGGCATATATTTCCACTACGCGCAAAGTCGGGTGGAGTATTGCGCCGCAGCGGACATACAGAAGCTGCGATTGATTTAGCGCGGCTCGCTGGTTATTATCCTGCAGGCGTGCTGGTTGAGATACTGAATGAAGATGGTTCTATGGCTCGTCTTCCACAACTCAAAGAAATTGCGAAGAAGCATGATCTGCGCATCATCTCGATCCAGGATCTCATCGCGTATCGCATGGAGCGTGAACGGATCATCGAACGCATGCCGGAGTATCACATCTCCAATCGATATGGTGACTGGGAAGTCATTCCATTCCGTCAGTTGACTAATGATGACATCCATCTTGCTCTCGTCAAAGGGGATCCATCAAAACAGGAATCTAGTCTCGTGCGAGTACACAGCATGTCGCGCACAGGAGATCTTCTTGGATTAATCTTCGGTTACACCGGCACCGAAATCGATAATGCACTATCCATGATCGCGAAGGAGAACAATGGTGTCTTCCTCCTCATGCGCCACAGCGAAGCCCCCGACAATGTCATCGAAGTTATCAAGTCCTATGCCGGCCATGGTGATCCTATTTCTGCATCGCAGCGGGACATTGGAGTGGGGGCGCAGATCTTACGAGAACTAGGCGTGAGTAAGATGAAGTTGTTGACGAATCATGCGATACAAAGAGTGGGTCTTATTGGATTTGGGTTGGAAATCGTTGAGAACATTAAGATATAATGCCATTGAGACCTTATTGTTTACTACTCGTTTTCATATAGCTTCAGGCGGTTTTTAAGTACGGTTAGTTCTTCGTGCAAATTCTCAACCCGCTGCAGCAAATGAGCAATAGATTCTATGCCTTCAATATTGATATCAAGTTCGTAATGCAGGCGGATCATTTTCTCGAGATCGCTGAGCTGTTCCCTGGATATATATTGGGTCCGTTCCACCGTAGTAATTTGAATTAAACCGGATTCATTTAAACTATGAATGAAGGACATCTCAATTTTATGATGCATGATGAATTCCTGTACCGGTATCAAATTTTCAGTTTTCATGCTTCCGAAGTTTTAAAAGTTGTGTAAACAATTCTTTCTCCTTCTCAGTGAGTTGTGTTGGAATTTTTATTTGATACGTAATATACAAATCACCAAACTCACCTTCCTTTTTATAAACAGGGAAACCTTTTCCTTTCAATTTTACTTTTGTTCCGTTTTGTGTTTCAGGTTTAACCGACAACTTTACCTTGCCGTCAAAAGTCTCAACGACAATCTGTCCTCCCAAAACGGCTGTATAAATATCTAATTCAGCGTCAGTAAAAAGATTGTTTCCATCCCGTTTAAATTTCGTGTGGTTGGCGATAGAAAAGGTAATGTATAAATCTCCGTTAGGTCCGCCGTTCATTCCCGGACTTCCATGCCCTGAAATTTTTATGGTCTGTCCATTTTCAACTCCTGCCGGAATAGTCAGGCGAATGTTTTTTCCATTTACAGTTATAGTTTGTTTATGCGTGGTGTAAACATCATTTAATTCGAGGTTCAATTGGGCATTAAAATCCTGCCCCCTGTACTTTGCCTCGCTTCTTCCAAAGGTTTGACCACCAAACATGGATTCGAAAAAATCAGAGAAGTCATGCTCAGAAGAGGATTGTGAACCGGATCGATTTTCATTAAATCCACCGTGTTGCTGCCGCTGACGACCGGCTTTCTCATATTCATCTGCATGCATCCAGTCTTTTCCATATTTATCGTACTTCTTTCTTTTTTCAGGATCGCTTAAGACTTCATTGGCTTCATTAATTTGCTGGAACTTCTTTTTTGCAGAGTCGTCTTTCGGATTAAGGTCAGGATGATGCTTTCTTGCTAATCTGCGATACGCTTTTTTGATATCGCCTTCACTCGCATTAGTATTAACCCCTAATATTTTATAGTAGTCAATGAATTCCATTTACGAGTATTTCAATCAAAGTAAAAGTTTTTATTTTGATATAAATCTTATGATTAAAAATAAAATCATGGCAATATGGGGTCTCTTAAACCCAACATTCCAATCTGTCCTTAAGTGAAGTAGTGATTTTGTGAAAGTTATTCCTTTAAGTCAGCAGGTCGTTTGAATCCACCTCCCCCAATCGTAATCCTGATATATGGACTAAAATAATTATCCGGCGAACTGATGTTCGAAGTGGATTCGCCTTCTGTGCGCCATTCATCCATGCGAATACCAAACGTACTCCCGACATCGATACCAAACATAAAACCTCCATAGCGTCCCTGATTTTCAGCTGATGGTTTGGAGGCCACCACTTTGTAGGTCAGGTTGAAATCAAAGAGTGCATAAGCCTGGTAGTACACTATATCTTCTCCCGGCCTGATCGGATCGCGAGGATCAAAGGCGATATTGGTTTCGTAACTATTGTTCTTGATATCGACTGTCAATGCACCTCCTCCAAATCCACCCATCACGCCGGCAAACTGCCGTCCATTCTGAAAAAACAGATAACCCGTTTTAAAATATCCTGATCCCATGGCGCTCCATATCGATGCCGAATCCGTTGACATACTCGGCAGCGCCAATCCATAAAATCCTCCACCTAAGAGCAAGCCCCTTATCTCTGCATACCCTTCCCCTCCCGCACTATAGCCGAGTGAGTTCCAATCAAACGTTGGTCCTAACACAGAAGGCTGTTGCAGATATTTGGTGAATTCATCATCGTGATACCAGCCCGGCCCGACGCCAAAGTGGCCGTAGCCGCCGTGATACAAGGCAGATTGGGAGAATAGGCTAAGGCTTAGGCTGAGGAGGAGGCTAAGGCTGAGGCCAAGGCGAAGGAGGAAATTGTTTGCGTTTTTCATGATGGCATTCTTAGAGAAATATTGAAGACTCGAAAATATATTATTTCTGACATTGCAAAATTTGGAGGCCAGTGCCGGTAGGTAACTGTTGTGCGTCAGGAGAGCGGGTGATTTTTGTCAGGACAAGAGAATAATGAATAACGAACCCTTCGACTTCGCTCAGGGCAAGTAATGAATAAGGAAGTAAGAATAAGAAATAAGGAAGTAATAAGTAAAAGTGAAACAGGAATTTCCCTCGGTTGGTGAGCTGTTTCCCCCTATAGGGGGCTAGGGGGATAGGAGAGCGGCAGAGTAAAGGGCTAAATGGAATTTCCTATTTTCATCTTTTATTTCCGATCCTATTAATTATTTCTCCAAACCAACTATTCATGAAAATCACTTTGCCACTATTTCTTTTCCTGGCCCTGACTACCAGTCTTTCATCACAGACTATTATTAAGATGATTCCTATCGTAGTGAATGAAAGCAATTTTCGCCAGGTAGATGCTTTAGCATTGGATTCTATTACGATCGATTGCCCCACCACCGGAAAAGTATTTGTGCGGTTTGATGGCAACTGCATTAGCACACCCGGAGACAGGATCATCCTGGCCGCCAGCAATTATCACGATTGGCAAACCAATGATGGTAATACGGATGTGATGGTGGTGGATTCCCTACACACGCTGACTTGTTTTGACCACACTCGCATCTATGATATCCTCGAAGAAGGATTCCATACTTTTTATGCTATAGGTCAGAATTATGTGGACTTACAGGGCACTGGCATCGCGTCTATTAAAGGGCATCTGTCCGTTTTATTCATGCCGGACAGTTTGCCAGATCAGGCCCTGGCAGGAATTGGTATTAATGATTGCTGCTGGAACTGGGATAATAATAATGGCTGGACCCATGTATTTCCAAACACTTCTATTGAAGCTTCATCCTCTGGTCAATTATTGGTGAGTTTAGAAGCAAAATCCTTCATGCCGTTCGGTGGCCAATTTTTGTACACTACCAACCTGGAGCCTACTTGGCCAATATCACCTGTTGTGTTCCCGGTTAACCTGGCGCCGAACAATGAAGAGAGTACAGTCCTGCATCGTGAAATATTTCCAGTTGATGCTGGTAATCATGCGGTATACGCACTGGTCAAAATAATTGGAGGCGATTCTATTAGTTCAAATAAATATCTCTACAGCACCTTGTGTGCTCAGTTTATTCCTGATGATAGTCCGATCATCCAATTAAAGAGGCAGTCATTTGATGAAAATGTAATTGCGGCCACTGGGCCATTCCTGCTTGGCCAGGTTCAATTCACCAATACCCTGGAGGGAAAAGCATGGCTTCATCTCACAGGAAGATTTCATACTTCTCTCGAGGACCGCATCCGGATATGGATGAGACCTTCAAATGATCCCAATTCCGTGATCAGTGAAGTCAACCTGCAGCCCATTGATGAAAACAACATCGATGTGGCTTATTCTCTTTCAGGTATTCAGGATGTTGCTCCCGGCACGCACACCTATGATGTCATGGTGGACTATGACAATACTTCTGCCGGAACCCTTGAGGGCGATATCTCCGGATTGTTTACTGTTCAGTTTATCGCAAATCCCATTTCTTCCAAGGTAAATGATATTTCATCGAATGATGCATTCTCCGTTTATCCAAATCCAACGAATGGTAATGTTTGTCTTCGTTCATCTGCATTTGACAATCATGATCCTTTTGAAATTTCTATCATCAATTCATCCGGTCAGGTGATCCATCATCAAAGTGTTTCTGACCTCAATCAATATTGCGCTGATCTGAGTGGTTTTCCTGATGGAGAATACATGGTGAAGATCAGGCAGGGTGAGAAAGTGGGAGTGAAGCCGGTGATGAAGATGAGGAGTAAGGAATAACGAATAAGGAAGTAAGAATTTGGAATTAAGAATAAGAAAGTAATTAATTAATCTTGTTGTTGTTGGAGTTCTCTCCAACAAGCAGTATGAGGCGAAGGAGAAATATCTAGATAAATCCAAGTTGTCCATTCCTAAAAAGCATTCGATGTAGGATATTTCGTTTTTGATTTTCATTGGCTGTTGGAGAGAACTCCAACAGCAACAAATCTCTTACGGAATGCCATTTACCCCCTTTAGGGGGCTAGGGGGGAGAACTAGGCCAGGAGCAGAAGCCAGAGTAACACACTACTTTTGAAACCAATGAAACAACCAACCCACTTCTTTCTATCGCTCATTGTTCTGACACTGATTATAATTTCGTGCAAGTCAATGACCGATACTCCCGCATTACTTCCTCCTAAAACACCGCAGGAAGAAATCTTCTACCTCATTTTTCCACGCAGCTTTTATGATAGCAATGGTGATCATAACGGTGATCTAAAAGGAATTATGGGTAAGTTGGATTACATCCAATCCCTCGGCGTCACGTCGATCATCATGACGCCACTGAGTCCGTCGATTTATTATCACAATTATTTCGTGGATGATTTCAAAGGCATCGATGCGGAATACGGCACCTTGCAGGATTATCTTGACCTCGTTGCTGCTATTCACAAGCGAGGGATGAAATTTTATATGGATACCGAATGGCAATATGTCACAGAACATAATCCCTGGTTCAAAGAATCTTTTGGTCATCCGGAATCCAGGTACACGAAATATTTGTTTTATCATGATTCCCTCAATCGTGATCCGGAATCCATTTTGTACAGCATGAAATATTTGCATTCCTACAATGGTGATTCATTGCAATGCACGATGATCAACCTCAAGAATCCGGAAGTGAAACAATATATGAAGGATCTCTATGCCTATTGGATGGATCCAAATCAGGATGGCAAGTTTGACGATGGGGTAGATGGTTTTCGTATTGATCACATGATGGATGATCTTGACCACAAAGGTCTTCTCACTAATCTTTTCCAGGATTATTGGTCACCCCTGTTCGTGCAATTGAAAACTATCAATCCAAAGATTAAGATTATTGCTGAGCAGGCAGACTGGCAAGATCCGGGATTAAGTTATTTTACCAAAGCAGGAATTGATATTGTCTATGCCTTCGGTTTGACCTTCAATATTTTGAATAAGGATCAGTTTGAACACCGCATGGACACCCTTCTACGTGTTGTTCCCGATAGCAACTACCAATTATTATTCCTGGACAATCATGACCTGGATCGTTTTGCCAGCACAGTGCATGGAGATCAGGAAGCGATGCGATCAGCAGCAACATTGATGTATTTCAGTAAAGGAATTCCTTACATCTACTATGGCCAGGAATTAGGGATGAAAGGAAAGGCACTGCTTCGCGGCATGACTGATGGAAATGATATTCTCCGTCGTGAAGCTTTTGAATGGTACCAGGATATGAACCACGAAGGCATGGCGCTTTGGTATAAAGATGCAGGCATATGGTGGGACTCGACCTATTTAAGATCCAATGATGGTGTGTCTGTCGAAGAAGAAGAAAAGGATCCGAATTCACTTCTTAATTTTTATCGTCATCTATTAACCACACGTCGATCAAATCCTGGCCTTACTATAGGAGATGAAGCCATCATCAAAAATGACAATGCTTCCGTGCTGACCTTTTGCCGTTGGCAGGATGATTCTAAATTTCTATTGGCTTTTAATTATTCCCTGGATTCCACTGAAGTTAAATTTCCACTGAGTTCACTTCCATTTTCCTCGAAATCGAAAGGTAGCGAGGTATTCATGAGTGATAATGTAAGTAAGATGAGAGAAGAAGGGGAGGCGGTGGATTTAACATTGAAACCGGTGGGATACGTTGTGGTGAAATTGAAATGAATAACGAATAACGAATAAGGAAGTAAGAAGTCAAGCAGAATTGAGATTAACCCCAGCCTTCAGGCTGGGGAATATCCATACGATCAAACTCCAATTAGGACTTAAGTCCTGTCTTACATTCTGGAAGTTTCCTTCCCCAGCCTGAAGGCTGGGGTTAATCAGTATCCACCATGGCACTTCATTTCCATTAAATATTTTACTTTACTCCATGCTTCCGGTTATACTCCTCGCCTTTGCCAATGACAAACAAAATTCCGGAGCGGGATTCCTTAGGGGCCTCACCCTTGAACGCAATGGCATCCGCGATGCCCTGATGAAAGCGGAAGAAGCCGGCCTCTGCCAGGTTCTCGTCGAACCCGATGTCACCGTCGATCGCCTCTTCGATATTTTTCAAAATAGCAGCTATCGCGATCGCATCGCCATCTTTCATTATGGTGGTCATGCTGAAAGCTATTCATTGCTTCTTGAATCAGCATCCGGTGGCAAGGCAACTGCACACAGCGAAGGGCTTGTTGCATTTCTTGCGAAACAAAAAAGCCTCAAGCTGGTCTTCCTCAATGGCTGCTCTTCTCAAAAACAATCAGAAGATCTCATCACAGCAGGTTTGCCTGCAGTTATAGGCACTTCACAATCAATCAATGATACTGTTGCCACAACTTTATCGAATCGTTTTTATAAAGGTCTTGCTTCCGGTATGACGATAGATCGTGCATGGACCGATGCTGTCGATCAAATCAAAACTGAAAACGCAACTGATAATACTAAAGCACTTTTTACGGAAAGCATCCTTGGTGCTCCGATGGAAGATGCCTTTCCATGGAAACTCTATATTGGAGAAGGTGGTGAACTTTCGAAAGCTTGGGATTTACCAGAAGCCGCTAATCAACCATTATTCGGTCTTGAACTTCCGAAATCCTATTATCGAAAACTTCCCAAGGATCCTTACATAGGGTTACACAGTTTTAAAAAAGAAGAAGCTGCTGTTTTTTATGGACGCGGTGCAGACATCAGAAAACTCTATACACAACTCGATCGTGAACAACCGATCATATTGCTTTCCGGAAATAAAGGCGTTGGTAAGTCTTCATTGTTATCAGCAGGCCTGATTCCTCGTCTTGAGTCTGCATTTGAGGTTGCTTATTGTTCACTCGAAACAGTAGAGCCTGCAGATGGGCTAGCAGATACATTGCTTAAGCTGCGTACATCACTTGGTCTCGGGCCATTGACGCCAAAAGATAAAAGTGACCTTCAACGAAAAATAGCAGAGGTTGAAAATTCGCTCACAGTTACTTCAGGATTTGCAAATGAGATCCTGCAAGAAGAGCTTGGGCGATTGAAGCTGATTGCCGGACGCGATCATCAGAATTTTTATGAGCAATGGATGTCCATTGAAGAGAAATCCGTGAAGCCTTTGATTGTGGTGTTGGATGAATTACCTCTTGATCCAAAATCATGGCCGGAATTGACTGATACGTTGATCAATATTTTCGAAGCCACACCTGCACCGAAAGGAAAACTAATTATCAGTATTGACCAGGACAGCCACAATGCATTCTGTGATCAATTGCAAACGGCGCAATTTCCTTATGCAGAAATATTCCTACAACCGCTTACCTATGATGGCTTGCAGGAAGCGATCACCGGCATCACGCGATCTCCGCTGACCAGTGATTTTTATAAACTTCAAATTGAAAGTGGCACTTCGAATAATTTGCCATTGGCCATTACCAATGATTTGACCGATGGTGATAAATCGTTATCAGCGCCATTTCTGCAACTGATCCTGGCTGAATTGTGGAAGCAGGCCATATTGGAAAATGCACAGTCGCCAATATTTACTTTACGACATTATCAGCAAGGAATTTTGTCGGGCGACATCATGGATGATTTTCTGACTCGTCAATTGGAACAAATAAAGATTTGGAATAAAGATCCTGTTGAATCTGGTCTCGCTTTGGACCTCTTGTATTTGCACACCTCAGCGCTGGGCAAATCACGTTTACTGGATCCTGAAAAAATAAAACAGACCTACAGTGATCGATATGAATTGGTCAAGGAGCTTGAACATCAATGCAAAGCTCTTTATCTCCTGACCGGCAATGATATAACCGGAACACAATTAGGTCATAATATTTTAGCTCAAGTGGTGATACGGCAATACAGTATCTCATTAAGTCCTGGTCAGCAAGCTGCGCGTATCCTCAATGCGAAAACAGGTGAATCGGATGCGGCAGGTAAAACTTTGTGGCTGAAAGAAGAGGAACTGGAAGATGTTGAAAAGGGAATGGCGGGAATGCGCAGCCTTACCGAAAAAGAAGAAGCATTGATGGCCTACAGTCGCATCAAGAAAATTGAAGCAGAACGTGACCGGCAACGCAACAAAACTATTCGTAGGGTACTGGTTTCGATTATCTTTTTATTTGGTATTGTCGCTGCGTGGAAATGGCATGTTGCTAATCAACGATATCAATATTCCCGCGCCGGCGAACTTGCTTTCTACGCAAAAGAAGCCAGTAAACTGGATAATACCGTTGCGATTAATATTGCACGGAAAGCTTATTCCATTTTAAAATCAGGTTCTCCACCAGAGGTGATGCAAACGCTGAGTGAAATTTTCCACACACAGGATCGCTTGCCTTTTTATGCAGCTAAATTTGAACACAACAAGATGGTCAATACTGCCGTGTTTTCTCCCGATGGACAAAATGTATTGACTGCTTCAGAAGATGGTTTCGCAAAACTGTGGGATCGCAATGGAAAACTAGTAAAGGTCTTTCCACATGAAACGGAGGTTTTCATGGCGGCCTTCTCACCGAACGGACAACAAATCCTCACCTTAACACGCACTGATGTGAGTTTATGGGAAAAAGATGGACGACTCACTGACAAAGATCCCATTCCGGAGACAATGACCAACCTGGATTCATTTTCTACAGACGGCATGAAGATCATTCCAGTTTATATGCGACCAGACACCAGTGCATTTGGTTTAGTAGTCAGCAGTCTGAAGCAAGAAGGCAACCAGGTCATTGCTTCACCATCCAGAAACCGCATACTGGTTTTGCAAAATGGACTTTGTACGATGTATGATAAACAAGGTGTTGTCTTAAAAGCATTGCCCACATCGGCTATCATGGCTGCTGTGTTTTCACCGAGTGGGGAAAGAATACTCACGACAACAAAAGTTATCGATACCTGCTTTATTAAAATCTGGAGCGAACAGGGAGATTCGATTTACAACATCCGGACAATAGGGGATAATGTGAAGGCTGTTTTTTCGCCCGACAGTAAAGCAGTTCTCGCATCAGCTAATGGTTTTGCAGCGAAGGAATTTGATTTCACCGAACCGTTTCTTCATCGATTTCCAAGACAGATACAAGCCATCAATACGGTGGATTATTTCCAGGAAGGTGACCGGTACCTCACCGCGGCATTTGATTCGACGGCCAGGATCTATGACGGATCGGGTAGGCTCATCGACAGTCTGAAACATAATGGGGTAGTGATCTCTGCTTTTTTCTCTCCGGATGGAAAGAGCATACTTACCGCTTGTCATGACAGCACAGCCAGGATTTGGAAACCTATTGAATCACAAGTAACAGTGTTGCGACATAAAGCTGATTTGACCAGTGCAACATTTTCACATGATGGAAAAACGATCCTCACGACTTCATTGGATAGTCTCGTTCGGCTATGGTCAAAGGATGGTGCGCTGTTGGATTCATTTCATCTCAAGGGTGAAGTCAATTGGGCAGGATTCTCACCGGATGATAAGCAATTATTGACAATTTCTTCTGATAGCACCGTTTCCTTGTTCACTATTTCAGGAGAAAAAGTGGCATCACTTAAACATGCAGCCAAGATATTTTCTGCTGCATTTTCACCGGATGGTCAAAAACTATTGACCGCTTGTGCAGACAGCACCGTGCGTCAATGGTCCGCAACTGGTGAGTTGCTTTTGAGCATGAAACATTTTGAAAAATCACGCATTGCTATTTTTTCAGATGATGGAAACTACATGATCACCGGGGGCAGAATGGTAAAAATCTGGCATGCTGACGGTACATTATTGGATAGCTTGTCGCATGCTGAAAATATTTCTTCCATCACAGTTTCACCGGATAGCCGCTTGATTCTGACGACCTGCTTTGATTACAATTCCTATTTATGGAACTTCAATGGTCAATTACTATCCAGGTTCAAAGGTCATACGGCAAAAATTAATGCCGGCACTTTCACGCATGATGGCAATCATGTCCTTACCGTCGCCGATGATGGTTACATCCTTCGATGGAACACCCCCGAAGCAATCTTTGATAAACTCAAAAAATCTACCATAGCACCACTTACTGCTAACGAGGAGGAACATTATGGTGTCCATCTTTGGCAAACACCAACGTTCATCACCAACATAAAAAACGCTGTCATCAACTTGTTGTCTTCAAAAGAACAACGATAATTGATGACAGGAGTTTGGTGCGGAATGAAACTTTAGTACAGCGGGAAATCAGATAAGATGGTGCAGACTTCCATCAGGTAGAAATTCAATCTCGTATTTGGATTCTTGGTTACCGCTTCCCAATCCGGAACATTGATCGTCACGGCGAGGAAGTTGCCATCGTTGATGCTCATATTGGCAGAGAACACAGACTTGACACCTCCCCGCTGATTAGCGGCTTTGTGTTCATAGTAATCATTATAATACCGGGGATACCGCTCTAGCAAGTCGCTATCAAGAGGTTTGTAATCTTTGGCATCTTCAACATGCATCATAAATGCATTCATCGCGTTGATTCCATCCATCATCGTTTTTCCGGCAGCGATATAAAAAGACATGGTCACCAATCCGTCAGGACTGGACGTCGTGTTTAAAGTACCAAATTCATCCGTCTTGCTGGTTAACGTGCATTGATCAGGAATCATTATTGACACGCCGGTATTTTCTTCGCTGTAGAGGTGGACAGTCATATCCAACAGATCATCTAGCGTTAAGGAATCACCCTTTTTAAAAAGATTGATTAAATAATGTTGCTCAGCATCAAACAATGTGGAATAGACATCGGAGAATTTCATTGTGTAATTGTGATGCAACTCCAGTTTTGCTCCATTGGCACCAGCAATGTCAACAGGTGCAGACATGAGTTCAGCTTGTATCACTTCCTCCGGGCTTAGAAAAGGATTATCAGGACGAATTCCGCTATAGAGATATTTGCTGTCGGTACCCGGAGAAGTACAGGTGACCATATCGGCTGCTGGTGGTGTTCCTTGTGAATACAATTTATTAAAGTCTGAAGCGGGTATCGCCCAGATAAGCGGTTTACCATTCACCAGTTTAGCTCCACCATCAACCATGCCTAAAATCTTATCACCGTAGGTCAGGGGTGATCCGGAGTGTGCTTTCCTGATGTTCGCTTCCATAAAATTGATGACAGACGTTTTCATTCCCGGATAACTTTCACTGCCATCAAAACACAATGCTTTGGTGAGGCCCGTAGGTTCGTTTTCGATTTGTGGGCTTATACTGGCGAGACTGGTTGTTCCTTCAAGCACTGTAGTTTTTTTAGTTGGTGTGGTGCTGGCTGTCGGGATTTCCCAAAAATTAATGTTGGTATCCCATGGTGGTTCGCCGGAGTATAATCCGAGCACCGGTATGCCCAGCGAAGTTTTTAGCCTCAGTAAAGCGAGATCAGAGGGCTTAAGTATTTTTTCAATGGTGGCCACTGATGTTTTTCCTTGCCACGCTACCTGGATTGATTTTTTACCGGCAACCAGATGTAAGGCAGTGACGATCATATCGGGACTATTCTGCGGCCCGCCCCAGGCCACTCCATAGCCCGAGGATTTATCGGCATGGACCAAGACCACTGAGTTGGTTTGGGCCATGATTCCTGCAAGAGACAATAGTTGAAATCCTATGAAAAAAAATATGCGGATCAACTGAAATGGAGAGCGATAGTTGATGGTCATTGAATTCATATTTATGGGTAAGGCGTGGTTAAAAGTATTAATAATCGATGATATTTTGAATTTAAGTAATTGGGCTTTAGGGATTAATACGCATATAAAGCAGGCAAAATGAAAGTTATTTACCTTGCCCTTAGAAATCATATCCCATGTCTCAGACCCGTCAGCTGGCAGCGATTATGTTTACCGATATGGTCGGGTACACCGCGCTGATGCAGACGAATGAAGAAGAGGCAACGAAGAAAAGGCTTCGGCACAAAACAGTTTTTGATCGCACTGTAGAAGACTACCATGGCAAAGTCTTGCAATATTTCGGCGATGGCACGCTCAGTATTTTTTCATCCGTTATTGATTGCGTGCGATGTGCCATTGCTATTCAACAACAATTAAGGCAATCTCCTAAAGTGGATGTCCGCATCGGTATTCACACCGGCGATATCACTTTCGATGAAGAAGGGATCTATGGCAATGGAGTCAATGTCGCCTCCCGTTTGGAAACGCTTTCCGTTCCTGGTGGCATTTTTATTTCTGACCGGGTCTATGAAGATGTCAAAAACCAACAGGAGATCCTGACGAAAGAGATGGGTTTTTTCGACATGAAAAATGTGGCAAAACCAATTCACGTATATGCCATCGCTAACGAAGGACTCATGATTCCTTCACGAGAGGAGATCGTCGGCAAAACCAAACAGCCCATCAATGCTGTTGCGGTTTTACCTTTCATCAATCTCAGCAACGATCCTGATAATGAATACTTCAGCGATGGTATCACTGAAGAAATTCTGAACGCACTGACATCAGTTGAAGGACTGCGAGTGACATCGCGAACTTCTTCTTTCGCTATGAAAGGCAAAACGGATGACATTCGTGTGATTGCCACCAAACTCAATGTGGATAAAATTGTAGAAGGCAGCGTGCGCAAAGCAGGTAACCGTGTTCGAATCACGGCTCAGTTGATCAATGCAGCCGATGGATTTCATATCTGGAGTGAGACGTATGATCGTAATCTCACCGATATTTTCGAAGTTCAGGATGAAATCAGTAAGATCATTGCCAATCGATTGCGGGCTGACCTCGCGCCAGAGTATCGAACTGAAGTCATGGTCAAGGCTCCGACTAAAAATCTTGAAGCGTATTCATTATTTCTGAAAGGCAAATATTATCAAAACAAAGAGACGCCCGTTGAAATGTTTAAGGCGATCGATTATTTCAAACAAGCTATTGAGATTGAACCTAATTTTTCCCTGGCACATGCATACATAGCTGCGGCATATGCGATGCTGGGAAGTGTTGGCGTTGTTTCTCCATTGGAAGCTTATCACCAGGTGATCGATAATGGTAATCGCGCAATTGAACTTGATCCTGGTTCTCCGGCAGGTCACGTGGCAAGAGGTGTCGGCTATTTATTTTTTGAATGGCGATGGGCAGAAGCATACAAGTCTTTGATGAAAGCCATCGAGCTTAATCCTGGTTCAACTGAATCCTATTGGGTGTTGGGCTATTATTACCTCATCATGAATGAGCCAGATAAAGCAGTTGAAGCGCATGAGAAGGCCTGGCAGCAGGATCCACTTTCCATGTCATTAGCTCGATCATTGGGCATCGCTTATTTCTATCAGCATCGATATGATGATGTTATCCGGATGTCTGACATGCAGCTCGAAGTTATGCCAGCTAATTGGTATGCACAGGCGATCAAAGGATTTTCATTCGGACTTAAAGGAGATTGGAATAAAGCATTGGATATATTGAAAGCAGCGAATGAATTATCCGGCGGAGCTGCATTGTCGCTTTCTTATCTCGCGTATGTCTATGGAATCCTGGGTAAGAAGGAAGAAGCGATCGCCTATGTACGTAAAATTGAAGCTTACCAGCAACAGCAACCGGAGTTGTTGAAAAATTCAGACTTGTGTTTCGCCTGGTGGGGCATTGGTGATCGTGATCTTGCTTTTGATTACATGTTTAAAGCAATTGAAAAGCGTGAAGAAATGATGGGCTATATGATCAATTCGCCATTGTATGTCGGACTGCATGATGATCCGCGTTTTGCAGAAGTTAAGAAGGCGATGAACCTATGAGAAGGATTAGCCACTAATTATCGCTAATTATTTTAATCCTTAATTCGTGTCAATTTGTGTAATTCGTGGCTTACAAAGAAGCATCTATCCTTCGTAAAAATGATCGGTTTTGAAACTTAACAATCTCCTCGCTGTTTTAAAACATCAATGCCTGCAGTTTGAAATAATAGCAGTTTTTTTTTCAATCATCCTATAGATATGGCAACAGAACAATCTCAACCGAATCAGCGTGAGCCTATCAGCTTCCTCATTTTCTCGGCATCGCTTCGAAAGGATTCATTTAATACACGATTAGCCAGGTTAGCCGCATCGCTGATTGAGAAAAACGGCGGTAAAGTGGACTTTGCCAGCATGTATGAGTTCGATTGTCCCTCTTTCAACCAGGACCTGGAAGTAGAAGGAAAGCAACCTGATGGAGCTGTCGAATTTAGAAAACGCATTGAAGCCAATAATGCGTACATCATTTCCTCACCGGAATACAATGGATCCATTCCCGGGTTTCTTAAAAACACAATTGACTGGGTATCGCGGGTTCGTCCTCAACCCTTCAACGAAAAGAATGCATTATTGATGTCTGCATCACCTTCTATGGCCGGCGGCAATCGTGCACTGTGGTCATTAAGAATTCCATTGGAACATTTAGGGACAAGAGTGTATCCGGATATGTTTTCATTGGCTATGGCCCATAAAGCTTTCACTCCGGAAGGAAGTATTGCTGACGCTACATTAGGAAAGCGATTTGAAGACAACCTCATTAGTTTCATGAATCTCGTCGAAGCCGCAGTTCATTATCCATGTATAAAGAAAGCTTGGGTAGAATTTTTGGGAGAGAAACCCGATCCGGTGACAGAACGCGTGGAGTAAAAATGATTTTGGATTTAAGGATTAAGAATTCAGATTTTATTTTTGATTTTGGAGGTCAAAAATTCTTTAATCTGAAATTTGAAATCTGTATTTTCAATCTTCAATCTTAATTCTTCAATCTGAAATTTATTCTTTCGCTGGCTGTTGTGGTGGACTTGTTGGAGCTGCTTGTTTCGGTGCTTTTCCAGGTTCCTTTCCAAATTTGTAACCGACATAAACCTGGAACAGATTGTTTTTCAAATCGATGGTGGGAACAAACGAGGGTGGCGTAGGATCATTCGGATCCGGTGTTTTATATAAGTTGCCGAAATTGTAATTGACCCTGGCGCCAGCTACTATTGAATAAATAGGATGTATTTCTAAACCGCCACTCAAACCATAATCAAATCGATTCATCAAATCGATAATGTTGTCCACCGAACTGTTCCCGGTACTGGTTTGTGTACTGTCGACCTTCGCATTCAATAAGAAAGCCGTTTGACCACCAACCTGTATCTGCACAAACTTAGTGATGTTGATTACCATAAACTGATGCAAGACCAAATAATCGAGATTGACTACTCCTGTATTTTCACTTGTTTTATAATTATAGCCCTGCCTTGAATAAAGCAATTCCGTTTGCGAACTCATCAACGTTTTGACAGGACCTGCCAGAAATAATCCCACATGGTAACCTGTCTCCGAATCATTATTGATCTCACTCGCCTTCGTGACGTTAGCAAAATTGAGTCCCGCCTTCACCCCAACCTGAGCAAAGAGAAATGAAGGAACAAACACTAGCAACGAAAAGAGAATCTTTTTCATAGTGTGGTTTGATTATATGGTCCAAACAGGGGGTGAGCAGTAAGGTAAGGAATATGATTGATTTAAGATTTAAGATTACAATTTGAGATTGAAAATCTGCAATCTTAAAATAAAATCTTAACTCTTAAATCTGCAATCTTAAATCAAAACGTCGGGCACATATTCTCATCATTCTCATAAAACCCGGTAAAGCTGATGGAGAGCTCAAACGCTCCACTCCCGGGATTCACTGAGCCAAGACCTCCGGTAGAGATATCATGACTCAATCCAATGAGCAAACCATTGATTTCATAAGCTGACATCAGGTAGATGGCGGATGTTTTGAATCCTTCAGTTTGTGTTTGGTTCATCCTGACACCGGCACCGAGATGAAGTGCAGAGTCGTTGTAATTGGAAATATCAAATTTGACCAGCGTGGCAACAGCAAGCATTTTGTGTGGACCCTCTTGCTGCCAAAGAACACGCGGCAGAACAGATACATATTCATTTGAAGCCAGTTCCATCGAAAGCATGGCGGTAAATTTGCGATCAATTCGGGCATCCGGTAAAGGCTCATCCAGTTGCAACGAATGCGTATAAAATGAAATCGAACTTCCCGGAATATGGTCCAATGAAAGGCCAAAAGTCAAATTGGAATATCGGGATAAATAAGTCGAATACGCCACACCTGCTCCAACATCCGCAAAAGCAAAATTATTGGCAGGCAAATCTTCAGCGGTGGTCAGGGTATATTCATTTAATCCGTTGAACTGATCGTTGAAATAAATATTCTCGTAATTGATATTGCGTTGTGAAATGCCTAATGAAATTCCTCCTGATAAAAATTCATGTTGATCACGGTTGAGTGATTTATGATAACTACCGTACAATGACAAGTTGTTTTGATTGACATTAAGTACTGCAGTTCGATCCGCAGTGACAGCGAATCCTCCGCCAAAAAAATCCTCGTCCTGTTTCTCCAGTTTGATTTTGACATCACCATAAACGCCCATCGTAGTGAATGGACTTTCCACTATGCTTCGCCATTGATCCCTATACGCCATAGAGACCCTGTAGCGACCTTCTATGGCTCCGGCATAAGCAGGATTGAGATCAACAGGATGCACAAAAGCTTGCGTGAACAATCGATCCTGGGAGAATCCGGGAGTGGACAGCAGGAAACAAAACAGTATAGGAATTAGAAAAAATAAAATTCGCCTCATGCTCAAATCATTTGCAGGATATCATATTTAGTCAGGATGTGGACATTGCCTGCTTTGTCTTTCGCCATGACAGCAGGTACTTTCTTGGAGATATATTTATTGAGTTTACTGATGGCCATATCTTCATCCACCATAGGAAACGGATCATCCATGATGTCAGACACAGCATTTTCAGTGTGACTTAATGGATTTTCAAGGATATAAGTGAGTACAGCGTTTTCAGTCAAGGATCCAACGATTTCGTTCTCTTTCATAACGGGTAATTGCGAAATATCGTATTCCTTCATCAATTGAAGTGCGTGGCGGACTTTATCTCCGGCATCAATAGTGATGATTTGCTGCCGGGCCAGGGACTGAATGAGATCCCGCACCATGAGTTCTTTATCGAGGAAACCACGCTCCCGCATCCAGTCATCATTATAGATTTTACCGACATAGCGGCTGCCATGGTCGTGGAATATGATCACCACGACATCCTTCTCAGTCAGCAGATCTTTTAATTGTAACAAACCGGCAAGTGCACTTCCTGCAGAATAGCCCATCAACAATCCTTCTTCCCTCGCTAATCGGCGTGCAGCAAGAGCACCATCCTGATCAGTGACTTTCTCAAAAAGATCAATCAAAGAGAAATCCACATTCGCCGGAAGAATATCTTCCCCGATACCTTCCGTGATATAAGGATAGATTTCCTTTTCATCGAAGATGCCGGTCTCTTTATATTTTTTGAAAACACTTCCGTACGTATCAATACCCCAGACCTTGATATTTGGATTTTTTTCTTTGAGAAATTTTGCCGTACCTGAAACTGTGCCACCCGTTCCAACACCGACTACCAGGTGAGTTATTTTTCCATCTGTTTGTTCCCAGATTTCAGGACCGGTTGTTTTATAATGAGCAAGTGTATTGGAAAGATTGTCGTATTGATTACACCAGTATGAATTTGGGATCTGTTTGCTCAATCGTTCTGCAACCGAATAATAGGATCGTGGATCTTGTGGCGTGACATTGGTTGGACAAACAATTACTTCAGCGCCGAGTGCTTTGAGCATGTCCATCTTTTCTTTGCTCTGCTTGTCACTTGTCGTGAAGATGCATTTGTATCCGCGAATGGTGGCTACCAGAGCAATACCCATTCCCGTATTTCCGGAGGTACATTCTATGATCGTTCCACCTGGTTTGAGAAGTCCTTTTGCCTCTGCATCATTGATCATCTGGACAGCCATGCGGTCTTTGATCGAGTGGCCCGGATTGAACGTTTCTACCTTGGCTAACACCATGGCTTTCACGTCTTTGACGACCTTATTGAGCCGGATCAAAGGAGTATTCCCTATAGTTTCCAGGACATTGTTCCTGATATTCATGCGGTAAAGATCGGAAAATTAGACCTCACTCGACAAAGCGCCATTTGGCGAAAAACTGCTGATCAAGTACTCCTAATGCGCGGGCAACTGAAGGTGAAACGACGAGGCCAACATGCGATTGGTATAAGCCGGGTGGAATATTGCCAGCCACTTTTGCAGTCAGCGTGCGATGAAGCATAGGATTAGTCACTTCCATAAAGGAACCAACTTTTGCAGTTGGGTGGAGTACGAAATAATGAGTTTTATCATTACCAGGTTTCCACACAGCAAGTCCCTTTTCTTCTTTGATGACTTTGCCTTCTGTTTTATATTCTTCGTTGTAATCTTTTACCTGGTACAAAGTAGAATCTATGGCGATCGAGGTTGAAGAAGACACCGGGCTGTGTGTATTATTTTGAGCATGATACCAACCCAGCAACAACACCTGACCAATAGCGAGGTTACTGGTCGCCAATGGATTCAAAGCCAATATCGATTCAGGTGAAACATCGAGATAGGTTTTAGAAATGCGATAAAGCGTTTCTTTCGGTTGCACACGGTAATAGAGTGGAATCCCTTCATCCTTAAAATCATCAGTTGGGACCGGGTTCATAGAACCCGGGGAAGTCCCCTTCAGGGGATTTAGGGGCAGAGATGGATTTACGGGCGAAATCGCCTTCGCATAAATCGGCACATTTACCGGGTACCCGAGCGGAATAGCTTTTGGATCCAGATCCGGGTTGGCAGCAAGAAGGGTATCAATACCGACGTTATATCTGCGGGACAAGCTGTACAAAGTCATACCGGGTTCAATCGCTTCTATCAAAACAAAGCCCATGGGCTCAACATAGTGAATGAATTTTTGCCGAGCGTGTTCGGCATCCGATAGTTGCGCTTTAAGCGACAGGGTAGCGATGAATAGCAGAAAAAGTATAGTTAGCGAACGCATAGGCTTCCAAATAGGGTCAGGCAAATATAAACATATTAAATAAAAATGTAATATTTAATTAAAAATTCAGACTTTTGCCAGGATCAAGTCAGCAAAGATGAACGCGTATTGCACTATGGCTATTATTCCGGCCCGTTATGCCTCCACCAGGCTACCGGCAAAGCCACTAATCCAGATCAAGGGGAAAAGCATTATTCAGCGCGTATGTGAAAGGGTACAGCAGGCGAAGGCAATTGATCACTTTTGCGTGGCGACCGATGACATTCTCATTTTCAATCACGTCAAAAAACTAGGATATGATGTGGTCATGACGCGCTATGATCAACCATCCGGAACCTATCGTTGTGCAGAAGTTTTGAGCCAGTTTCCGATGGTCACCCATGTCATCAACGTGCAGGGAGATGAACCTTTAATCGATCCTGCCATGATTGATCAAATGGCTTATCACATTATCGAGCAAACAGGATTGAAAATTGGAACACTCATTCACCGGATCGAACGCCTGGATGATTTAGTGAATCCCAATGTGGTGAAGGTAGTGATCAGCAAAGCAGGGGAGGCTATGTACTTCAGTCGCCAACCTATTCCATATGTGCGTGATATTGCGGTTGATCAATGGATGACACAAGGGATTTTTTACAAACATATCGGTATGTATGCATACACGTCCCAGGCCTTGTTGGCGATAGAAAAATTATCAGCCCATCCTTATGAAAACATGGAGAAGCTTGAACAGCTTACCTGGTTAGTAAATGGATTTACTATTCAATGTCTTGAAACTAATCTCGAGTCAAAGGGAATCGATACAGAAGAGGATCTTCGGGCAGTAACCGGTATGATTGAAGCTGTTGAGGGCTAGAACTCATCACTCAGGGCTAAAGCCCTCGGAAATTTCGCTATGACTTTTTCTCCGCTCTTTAGAGCGGAGAATAATAGCAGAAAGATTTGCCAGGGCTTTAGCCATGAGGTAGATTTTCATTCACCGAGAAATTTCCCATCAAACGCCAGCGGCAGCAGATCATTCACATCATGAATCTCGTATACAGGACCCCCTTTTACCAGGGAAAGTAATAATCGAATCGGTTTTGTCTGATAGCTTCTGTATTCTGCTAAAAGTTGCCTGCATGAACCGCAAGGTGAAGCTGGTGTATGTTGGTGTTCATTTTCCACAGCAATAGCGATGGTGTCGATCACTTGCCGGCCATACACGTGTGCCAGTGTGTATAAGGCAACTCGTTCTGCACATTGCCCGATCGGAAAAGCACTATTCTCCTGGTTGCTTCCAATTACGATTTGATTTTCTTCAGTGAGAATTGCAGCACCCACTTTAAAATTGGAATAAGGAGCATATGCATGACTGCAGGCATCAATCGCTTTTTTTATCAAATCCTGATCTTCAACAGAAAGACTATTGAGATCAGGAAATGAATTATAAGTAAAACCAACTTCACGAAGTTCCATAGCCCATTAAGATATGGACTAAAATAGATTTTCAACAAAATTGATCTTAAAGGTTACAGCAATTCAAACTTCAGTGGTAAAGTAAAGACTACGGGAACTGGTTTGCCATGATAAATACCGGGTTTCCATTTAGGCATTCCTTTGATAGTTTCTATTGAAGTGTGATTGAATAAAGCAGAGGGAGTTCTGATTACACTCACTTGTTCAATTTCACCTGTAGCGCTGACGATGAATTGCATATACACTGTTCCTGACACATTGATCTCCCTGGCCATTTCGGGAAAGGAAAGATGGTTCTTGAGATACTTATACATAGCCTCATTTCCTCCTGGAAATTCAGGCTTTTGATCCACGAGATAAATAGGTATTGTAGCGTTTCCAGGATCGTCCACGACATCATTAGTGCTTTGTCCAGGTTCATCTATGACTTCAGCCGATGGTGAAGGGGCTTCATTTGAATTGCCACTTATCACTGGTTGAAATTCTATTTCTTTAGGTGGAGTAACGACTTCAATTGCCTTTTCATCAATGACCACTCTTGGAGGTGAAATAGATTTTTGAATACTGGCTACTGCAGGTGATGATTTGATTACAGGTTTTGCTTTCGGTTTTTCAACCTGGTAAACAGGATCAAGAAATACTACCTTTTCAATCTCCACTATTTTATCCTCAAACAAGGCGCTCGAAGACCGTTCGAGATAAAATCGAAAACCCAGGAAAATAAGGACGAAGAAACCAATACTGATCAGGATACTTCTTGACATGGTCTGGTTGTATCCCGAACGTAGCGTGAAAGCACCATAGGCTTTGTTACGATGTTCAAACACGATCTCATTCAGTTGAGGTTGAAGCCAAAGTGAAGTTTCCATACAATAAGATTTATAAGGTGAACTATATTGAATAGATGAGATTTCGCCCCGAAATACATAAGAAGTCAGAAAAGATATTTTTCACAGTCATCTCTGATCTTTTAAGCATCTTTCGTCATCCTTATGTCCTGGTATGCACGATTACAAAGTCTAACCGATGACCATGTTCGCATGGTTCAGGGCTTTACCCTTTGCCGGCAGACCGGTATCATTGCAGCTTCTATAGTCGTCGCTCATGTCTTGCCGCTGGAACAAGTAGGAATAATGGAACTTTTGATGTTTTCCGGTTACCTGATGACTTCCTTCTGGTCAGATGCTTTTCTCAAAGGATACCTCTCCAGGAAAAATGAACAAAATCCTTCATTGGTTCCTTCATCCTTTCTTCTCTTTTGTTTTTTAGCCGGACTTTTCTCGATGTCAGTTCTTTTTGCTGCGAGACATTTCCTGGTTCCCTTCTTTACCGATCGACTTGAATTGCAGGGATTGGCATTATTTGGTTTGTACCAGGCGTTCGTGATCCCGCTGTGGTTGGCTCCTTACATTGGTGGTTTGAGTAAGCACAACATCATCCTGGTGAGTGCTTTTGTTCTCATAGGTCCATCATTTTCTGTTTGGGTCGGGCATTCCAGTCTGCCGGAGATCAATGGCATATTGATTGGCTTATTGAGTTTTGCAATGGTAGGATTCATTTGGATTTTGACCCAGATGAAATTCATCCGTGAGCTTCAGTTGAGAAAGTTGCTTGTCATATTATGGCCAGTGACGTGGCCGCTGATTTTATATGCAGTTTCTTCTGCGATGGCGAGGAGCTTGGACGCATGGCTGGTAGCCCACTATTTTGACGAATCCAAATTTGCCATTTTCAGATATGGAGCGAGAGAATTTCCTTTGGTCGTTGCCCTTGCCGGAGGGCTTAGCACCATTATGATACCCAGGTTAATTCAAAATGAAGCATTGCCTGAATTAAAGATCCGTTCGACAAGATTGATGAACAGCTGTTACCCGATTGTTGCAGTGTTGATGATATTTAGTCCACCGCTATTTGATTTTGTTTTCGGCGTTGCTTTCAGAGAAAGTGCATTGATCTTTAATATTTATTTATTGCTCACCCTGACTCAATTAATATTTCCGCAGACCGTATTGACTGCAAGAGGAGATACGAAGTTGCTTTGGTATATCTCGCTGATGGAACTCATCGTCAATGTTGGAACGAGTTTGCTCTTGATGTCGCAATTTGGCCTGATCGGCATTGTATGGGGAACCCTGATTGCATTTGCATTTGAAAAAATAATTTTATTCATTGTCCTGTACAAGCGTTATCAAATTCAACCGAATGCTGTTTTTAATTCCAGCACGTTGCTGACCTACGCTGTTATTTTTTCCATCACTTTTATGTCTTCGATATGGATATTTGGAATCTAAGCCGGATACAGGACTTGCTGGTGCAAAAAGGAATAGCAAAAGACAGGGAAGCAGCAGACCTCGCAGGATGGGTATGGGAAGAGTGTTTAGGAATGGAAAAGTGGACCAGTCACACATTGGATCCACATGTTGAACACAGAATAAATTCGATTCTGGATCGGCTTCAAACTGGTGAACCTGTGCAATACATCGCAGGTCATACATGGTTTTATGGATTGAAATTTAAAGTAACACCCGCGGTGCTCATTCCAAGACCTGAAACAGAAGAGTTGGTGGAATGGATTTATTTGGATTGGAAGCATACAGAACGAAACCTTCGTATTCTGGATATTGGCACCGGAAGTGGATGCATCGCGATTACCTTGAAATCTTTATTCCGTGATAAAGCTTCCCTGATGGCTATTGATATTTCTACTGAAGCGCTAACGATCGCTGTTGAAAACGCCAGGCGATTGTCGCAAGAAGTCCGATTTAAAGAACATGATTTTTTAAACGAGGCATTTGAGGCGTTGGGCCAATTCGATATTATCGTGAGCAACCCGCCTTATGTCGATCAAAATACTTCTGCTTCCATCCTGGATGCTTTAAAGCATGAACCGGTTATTGCATTATTTCCAAAAGGCGAGGATGTCAATATTTTTTATAAAAAAATTGCAAAGGAGGGCAAAGGAATTGTTCAACCAGGAGGAGCTATTTATGTAGAAATCAATGAGTTCAATGCCCAGGAGATAAAGGAAATATTTAACCATGAGCTTTGGAAAGAAATAGACATTCGTGATGATCTTCAGGGTTCACCTAGGATGCTAAAAGCTCAGGGATAATTTCAAAATGGGGCAGCACTGAAGGTCGGGAACGTATCTAATATGTAAAAACAGGCATATTGGTAACCCCTCTTTACTCAGCCAATTTTGATTCCAGGGTCAAGCACTCCATTAAAATGGTTTTGACACTAATTCTCCCCCTGGCTAGCCACTTAAAGTTTACTCAAACGTTTAATAATTATGGGATTAGGTTAACTGAACCCTTAATCGATATAACCGTTTTTAAAAATATAAAGGAAGTGCCATAATAGCCTCAAAAGTGAGGTTCGAAAAAGAAGGTCTTACGGAGCGATAGAGGACAACGATAACTTGCGGAGAAAGTTTGAAAAATTTCATTTTAAAATTCTGATTTACAGTATTTTAACAATGAAGTTTAAAATGCATATCTGCTAAAAAAAACGTATAATATCCTGTGTATTATCTTTTTAACAATACAATAATTTGTATATTGTGGCACATTCGGAGAAACCGACTGGGCATAACATATTTCTATAGGGCAAGTAATTATACCTTTCAAAATGCGAACAAGACTTCTCTTGCTATGCTGCTGTGTAGTATCCTACCTGTACAGCGTAGCACAACCTATTAATAATCCATGCAGTGGTGCCATTAACATCACTACGTTAGACGGGACCTGCACGACTGCTCCTGACATCGCATTAGCCACCGAGGATATCGGACCAGGCGCATGCAGTGCCGGGAGCAACGAAAACGTATGGTTTACGTTTACTGCTGTCGGCGTCAGCGCCCAAATCTCTGTCAATAATGGACCTGGCACTCCTGAGATCACACTTATTCAGTTTACCGGAGGGGCATGTAACCCCGCAGGTGCAGTGGAAATAGCATGTAGTGCAGGAGCTCCGCTTACTGTGGATAATGTGCTCACCATAGGCACTACTTACTATGTTATGGTGGCCTTCTCCAATAATGCTGATGGCACTTTTGACATCTGTATAAATAATCCACCACCCGCACCAAATGATGCCTGCATCACAGCAACTCCAATTGGCAATGTCAATGCCAATTGCATCACTTCAAATAATGATTGGCCGTCTACCGATGTTTTGACACCTGGTTGTTTTACTGGTTCAACGTATAATGTATGGTTTTCATTTGTAGCAGTGGGAGTGAGCCTGGATGTCAACATACCTACAGGTGGTCCAGGGGTAGCTCAACTAGCTGTTATTGATTTTGTGACCAATTGTAATCCAACAGGAGCTGTAGTATTAGGTTGTGCAACAGGTACGAATCATGTTGTGCTGGACAATGACCTGGTGATAGGACAGACCTATTATGTCTGTGTTGGTTTCCAGAATACTGCTTTCCCTAATACTGGTACCGGCGATTTTCAATTATGTATTGACAACCCTGTGCCTGCAGTAAACGATAATTGCAGTGGCGCCATTGTCATTCCTAACAACGTCCTCAATGATCCAACAACCTGCTTCACTACGATTGCAGGCAATCCTTTAAATAATGACTTCCCTTCTACGGATATCGGTACGTTTAGCTGCTGGAATGCTGGAGATAGTTATAACATATGGTATTCATTTGTAGCACAAGGTCCTGATGTGCAGATCACGGTTGATCCAACAGCCAATGTTGATGCTGAAGTAGCCTTGGTTCAATTCGTTGGTACGCCATGTCAATTTGCATCCGCCCAGGTGTTGGATTGTGCAAATGGTTCCATTATTGATTTTAATGATAACCTGGTTCCGGGTCAAACGTATTATATCGCTGTTGGTTTTGAAAATAATAATGTTGGTCCATTCTGCATGAATGTATTCAACCCATTGCCTCCTCCAAATGATTTGCCTTGTGACGCTGAGGTTCTTGCGACTAATGGTAACTGTGTTGATGGAACCACTATCTATGCTAATCCGGAACCTTATGCTTTGCCACCTGCTTGCGGCAATGCAATTGCCAATGTAGTATGGTACCAGATCAGCCTAAATAACCCAAATAATGTTGGATTTATGGTTCATCTCAATTTGGACGATGTCAATCCAACTACAACAGTTTCTGTTGTGCTCTATCCGATGACCGATTGTAATGCCCTGCCTTCACCTGTATACTTTTATTGTGATGATCCTCCATCAGCGCCATTACAGATTGGCCCAATAGATCCTGCTGTCACCTATCTCTTAATGGTTGGGACCTCAGAACCTAATGAAACGGATTTTGAAATTTGTGTAAGTGAAATACCTCCTTGCTTCAACAATGATAGTTGTGAGACTGCTGTAATAATCGATAATGTAATATCAGATAGCCCATTTGTTTGTGTTGATGGATGTAACCTTTTTGCCGATCCGGAAACTTTTAACAATTCATGTGGCATCGGGGATTTCTCTACGGTTTGGTACCAGGTGAACACGGATAATAATGCAACGTTGATGAACATATTTGTCAATAGCACTGAATTTGATGCACCCACCATTAGTCTTTTCCTGGCAGTAAACGGATGCGCAAACCTTCAACCTGTAGGATTGACCAGCAGTAACCTTGCATGTATTGTCGGGTCAAATGGAGAAGCATCTGCTTTAGGGTCTGATGTCGGAGCCAATACCACTTATTATATAGCCGTCAGTTCGTTGAATAGTGTTGGTGGAAATTTTGAATTATGCGTGAATACTATTTCACAAGCATCGGCCTGCGTCGTCAGCCGCGAAATTGTCATCACCGCACGATCGTCCGGAGGTCCATTGACCGGACCTTTCTTTCCGGGAGAGACAGTCAGTATTTGTATGAATGTTAATTCCTACACTGCAGCTGGAAATGGATGCCAATGGTTCCAGGGATTAATTCCTGTATTTGGAAATGGATGGGATCCTTCATCTTTTGATGGGATGGGTTTGCCTTCGGGAGCCACAGTAAATGGTTTGCCAATGGGGGCAGCAAATAATGGCAATTATGGAACAGAAATGTGGGATGAGTTCGCTGATGTAGATTATCACTATGCGAATACATTCTTCCAGGTCGGAGACTTAGATGGGAACGGCACAGTTGATATGTGCAACCTGCTTTATGATCCAGACTGCCCTAATCTTGGGGGTATAACAGGTGGTTGTTGCGGTCCTTGTTGGGGTGCACCTTTAGGTACGATACTTCCACCAGGTTGGTTTGCTTATGGTATTAATGGGACTTGTCCAACTCCAGGCCCACCTATTAGGGTAGATTGGGGAGATGGAAATACCTGTGGAGGAGGTATGGGTCCATGGCATTTCTGTTTTGATTTGACAACCCGACCTTATCCTGATTGTCTCACAGATGAAACAACAATGAATCTGGAACTTGGATTCTTTACTACGGCTGATGGTGAGACGGGATCCTGGACAGGTAGCGCATCCGTATGCGCACTTGATCAACCCTCCTTTTTAACCCTACCTATGTGTTGTAGTCAACTCGCGGAAGGATTTGATAATCTCGATCCGATCTGCAGTGGACAACAATTTGTCTATGTAATCGATGAGCCCGGAGTTGATTTCTGGACGTGGACTGTAGATGCTGGATCTGTTTCGGGCGCTACAGAAGGTTCAGGTGGTCCTGGAACTGTCATCATTAACACGTTGAATAATGTAAGTGGCGGACCAGAAGTAGTTACCTATACCTTCCTGGGTTTTGCTGGTGGTGCATGTCCTGTTTTTGCAAAAGAAGTAACCGTAACTGTTGTTCCTCAAATCGTGGCCACTTTTGATCCTGTACTTTATTGTGCAACGCCAACAACTCCATATACTTTGGCTCCTGATGTTATGGGCGGTACTGGAAATTATGAATACCAATGGTCACCTGGTGGTGAAACTACTCCCAGCATTATGATTCCAAATCCTACGAATGGTACTCACTATGTAGTGAGTGTTACCGATGAAGTGGGATGTTTTACAACAGCAGAATTAACAATAAATGTATACTCTACTTTCCCGGTTGATGTCACAGCTCCTGTCACGGAGCAGTGTATTTCAGAGGGCCCGATTACAACTTCGGTTACCGCATCAGGTGGTATAGGAGGTTATATGTATGACTGGCAAACTTTGGGCAGTAGTATTTCAACCAATGATCAGATCGATGTTTCTGTTACTGGTACGTATATCTGCTATGTGACAGATGATGAAGGTTGTATTGGCAAGGATTCTATAATGCTCACGCTTGATGAAACTCCTGAAGTCAATGTTGATGCCGTAGGTGGTATTTTAGCGTTATGTGAAAATCAATCCACTCAATTAACCGGAGTGGCCACCATGGGTGAATCGCCTTATAATTATCAGTGGGATACACCGGATGGACCAGAAGATGGTAAAACGATTACCGCTTCGAATCCCGGAACGTTTACTGTAACAGTTATTGACAATAACGGATGTACTAATTCTGCTTCCCTCGACATTGAATCACAACCTGAACCTGTCCCTAATCTTGGACCAGACATCTTAACCTGTAACTTTGATTACAATGTAACAATTACAGAATCCGGTGATTTTGAAAATTATCAGTGGTCAACTGGAAGTGGTGACGATGGGCAATCATCTATTGAGGTATCAGAAGTCGGAGCCTATACCGTAACTGTAACTAATGAATTTGGTTGTACAGGTGAATCAACTATTAATGTTGATTTATATCCTGAACCTGTTTTTCCTATACCAGATACGTTTAGTATTTGCCCGGGTGGAAGTATTACCATTGATGGCGACGATTACAATGGTCCATGGGATCTATTCGACTGGAGTCCCGGAAACGATGTAAGTAACTTATTTACACCTCCGGCGCCAGGGGATTATAGTGTTTTAGTCACTGATAATAATGGATGTACAAAGGAAGAGTTTTTTACAGTCGCTGAAACAGCTTCATTGCAGCCTGGTTTGACAGGTGATAATGTAATGTGTACTGGGGAAACAATCACCTTGACTGCACAACCTGGATTCACCTCTTATCAATGGTCAACAGGCCAAATAAACACGAATACAATTAATGTCACTACAACTGGAATGGTGTATGTGACTGTTGGAGATGCTTCAGGTTGTTCAGGAGTAGACAGCCTGGATATTATTTCAGGCGATTTCACAGCCGTGATCAATGGACCTACTCAGATTTGTGCCAATGTATTAGCGACTTTGAATGCGGATCCAAATTTTTCTACCTACTTATGGAGTAATGGTATGACTTCTGAAGTTGTCATGGTCGATGATGGCTCTTATACGGTAACGGTGACCAATAGTGACGGATGTGTATCGACAGCTGCTATTACAATCACAGAAGCACCATTCGTACCTGCAATAACTGGAGAAGATTCTATTTGTGTTACTTCTGATAATACAGTACTCGATGCAGGTGGACCTTATCAATCTTATGCGTGGTCCCCAAATGCCGGAAGTGCAAATACACAAACTATTACAGCCACTTTGCCTGGAGTATACCAGGTGACGGTTGTTGATCAGTCGGGTTGCGTTGGTAATGCTTCCTTTACGGTGAGCAATCATCCTGTTCCTTTTGTAGGAATTACTGGTTTGCCAGATTTCTGCGTTGGAGGACATACTGAAATGACAGCTACCGCAGGATATCCCTCTTATGTTTGGAATACTGCCGCAACCTCAGACTCCATCATCATTAATACACCTGGAAATTATACAGTGACAGTGACCGATAACAATGGATGTACTAACACTACAGATGTTACGGTCAATCCTCCTTACCAGGAAACAGTTGACATTAGTGGTTCATTTGTATTCTGTCCTGGAGGACAAGCAACACTGGAAGTCCCTGCGGGATATCAATCCGTCACATGGTCAACTGGTGAAACTACAGATCAGATATTTGTATCCACAGAAGGTCCGATTTCTGTAATCGTTGTAGATCCTGATGGTTGTATAGCTTATGATACAGTGATCACTGATGCAAATACTGTTTTAAGTCCAAGCATTGTCGGACCAACTGTAATGTGCGACAATGGCCCTGCCACGTTAGATGCAGGTCCAGGATTTGACACCTATCAATGGAGCAATGGATTAGGAACTGGACAAACGGCGAGTGTAACGGCTGCTGGAACATATTCTGTTACTGTAACCGACGGTAACTGTACGGGTACCGACGATTTTGTAATCACAAGCAATGCTTCTCCATCTGCAGTAGTCACACCAAGTGCCTCCGCATGTAATGTGCAGGAGGCCGGAGGTCCAACTACGATTGTCAATTTTAATAGCCAAGTTACAAGTGGAGACAAAACCGGAACCTGGGTGCAAACTAGCGGTGCTGGAAGTGTCAACCTCTCCAACCTGAATAGTGTGAATTTCAATGGCTTGACACCAGGTGTTTACACTTTCACTTACACCACTGCTGCTGCTGTAGCACCTTGTGTAAATGTGTCCTATCCAATGACAGTGACAGTAAATGATTGTGCATGTCCAGCAGTATTACTTACGCTGGCTCCTGATCTATGCAATGATATGGGTGTTCTTGATTTGAATACTTTGATTTTAGCTCCTACATCAACATTAGGAACATGGACCATCATTGCGAAACCGGCTGGATCGAAGCCTGCTGTTATTAAGCCAGGAAATATTTTTGATGCTACAACGGGTGATCCGGGAACCTATACTTTACAATATCAAGTTTCTGGTATTCCATCTTATTGTCCTACAACAGCTACTGTCAATATCAATGTATTGCGCATGCCTGTTGCAGGTGTGGCCAGTGCCCCGGTTGATTTCTGTGCCGGTGAAAGCCAGGTAGTAGATCTTGGTTCTCTTCTTACCGGGGAGGATGCTGGAGGAATTTGGACGGAGACCTCTGCGATTATGAGTACTGGTGGAGCTTTCAATGCCGCAACAGGGAAATTCAATGTTGTCGCTCAAAAGCCAGGTACCTATACCTTCAGTTATGTCATCTCAGGCCCGGGCCCTTGTCCGGATGATATGACTACCGTTGAAGTAGTGATCGAAGACAATCCAAAAGCTGATGCAGGTGCTACTGCTACATTGAATTGTAATCAGACTACAGCTCAATTAGGTGGTGCAGGTTCAAGCTCCGGACCAGATTTTATTTATACATGGACCACAAGTGATGGCGTAGTGACAAATCCAAATCAATTGAATGCTACAGCATCCGCTAAAGGAACTTACGTTTTAACCGTGACCAATATCATTACAGGTTGTTCGGCTACTGATCAGGTATTTATAGATCAGATTGGAACTTTCCCAACTGACTTGGTACTCTTAGTTCAATCTCCGGATTGTCCTGGAGATCCCCCGGGTTCCATGCAAGTAAGTACTGTTGTGGGTGGAACAGGTCCTTATACCTATTCGCTCAATAATGGTCCTGCTGTCAGTTCCCCGGTCTTCAATAATTTACCTACTGGTGACTACACAATAGAAGTAACCGATGCAATTGGATGTAAATTGTCAGAAAGTTTTTCAATTCTTGATCAGGTCAATATTGATTTGTCAATAGTCAATTACGTTGGTGATTCCCTGGTCTTTGATTTCAGAGATACTATTGTATTCAGTTATATCTACTCAGGTTCATCCAGTGTTCCGGATTCATCAGTTTGGAAAATTGGTGACAGCGTGCTATGCGTCAATTGTCCAATCCTCAAGTTCAAAGCTGGTATTTCGGCCACTGTTACCCTTGAAGCCTGGGATGCAAGAGGCTGTTATATCAAGAAATCGATCAGCTACCTTGTCGTGCGCAAGCGTGATGTGTATGTACCAAATGTGTTTAGTCCAAATGGCGATGGCTTAAATGATACATGGACACTGTACACAGATTCCGATGTAAAAGAATTGCCGGTGGTGGAAGTCTTTACACGATGGGGAGAATTGGTCTACCACAAAGAACATGTACTTCCGAACGATCCTAGTGTAGGATGGGATGGAAGATTCAGAGGGAGTACCTTGAATCCGGGCGTATATGTTTACCATATTGAGATATTGTACGGTGATGATCTGATCGATAACATTGCCGGGGATGTCACGATAGTCAAATAATATAATTAAACAGACTGTATTCGAATTTGAATACAGGATGAAGATTTTACTTGCCCATTTCTCTTGTTTTAGAGCCCTCCTCACAAATTGGAGGGCTCACTTTTTAATAACACCCTTATTTTCGTATAAAAGGCATCGTTTACACACGGTTTTCCAGTTTTCACTTGCACAATCTGTTTTCTGAAACACTATGTCGGATTGTTATTGGAAAAATATATCATTCTCAATGGCCAGTCTTTGGCAACGCGGGCTATTGGCTATCGGAGTGATATGTATTTCTTTATCTGCAGCTTTTACACAATGCAGTATTACAGATCCAACTCCAATACCAGATAACGACTTTATCACTCTCGGTTTTAATGTTTCTGGCTTGACGAATGCCAACCTGGCCAGTGCTGCACAAGGCATATGCGGAGTAGATATTAGTTTTAACCATGAATATATTGGTGATCTTACCGTCACACTATTTTCTCCAGCAGGAGATAGTGTTGTTTTAATTGGCCCTTCGACAGTACTCTCCCCGAATACGAATCTTTCCACCTGGAATGTTCATTTCGTTCCTTGTGGTTCACCCGCAAATCCCGATGCAGGATTCGCAGATGCCTGGTCCAATCTTGAGAACTGGCAATCATTAACTACTTATTCCGGTACTTACTATCCTCAGTTAGGTTGCCTCGAAGATTTTGATTTAGGTTCAGCCAATGGACAATGGGTGATTGTAGTTAAAGACAATGATTTCTTCCAGACAGGAAACCTGCTTAGCATAACCCTTATTTTTTGCGATCCTACAGGATTGAATTGTAGTGAATGCATACCTAATGCAGGTGTTTTAAGTCCATCTTCTTTCGATCGATGTGCAGGACAAAATATTCAGTCATCAGAAATAAGTGTTGATTTTGGAAATAATGTACCTTCTCCTTTATTATATGGCTATCAATATTTATTAGTCTCCGGCTGTATGATCTTACAAAGTGGTGCCTCATTTTCAGCAGTTCCGCCAGCCGGATCATACACGATTTGTGGATTTAGTTATCTGCTTGATGATTCCACCAATGTTAATTTATCATTGGATGCAGGAGATTATTGTGGACTTCAGCAAGATATTTTGAATGGTGTCATTTGTGCAAATATTTCCAGTGTTTGTATTCCTGTTGATATAGCCACTCCGCCAGATACGGTGGTGATCGATACGACTATCTGCGCGGGCGAAGTCTTTAGTTATGGTGGTCAGGATTATACAGTCAATGGCGTATTTTACCAGGTACATGATGGTCCGGGAATGTGCGATTCAACTTTTGAAATACGGATAGCTCCCCGAACATTGAGTGTTGTCATCAATGAGCCCGATACACTCTTTTGTAATAACGCTTCGGTTAATCTTTCAGCAGTAACAGGAGGTGCTGCCGGACCATTTATTTTTGATTGGACCACTACTTTTGGGAATATTACTTCATCCAATACGCTTCCTTCCATCACCGTTGATCAGGCAGGACCCTACACGGTTTATGTAACAGATGGATTATGTAGTGGTGTAGCAAGTGCTACTGTATTTGCAGACCAGGGATTTCCGCAGATATTTATTAGTGGTGGCACCATCACATGCAGCCAGCCAGGTGTGGATCTTGTTCCGATTTACATTCCTTCCACAGGAGCAGTGGCTTGGTCAGGTCCATTGGGCTTCACGTCTAATCAGCCTGCCATCAATGTATCTGTTCCGGGCAATTATGAACTCACGATTACTAATGCCCAGGGATGTTCTACCACCAAAGAAGTAATGGTGGATTTAGATACTATAACCAACCCCATTTCCATTTTTGTTCAGACCAGGTATTGCAATATTTTACAATTGCAACTTGCAGTTAATAGTGTTTTACCGATAGCCTCCTACAACTGGTCAGGACCTAATAATTACTCCGCCAATGTGGCGGCACCATTCATCACCGACGCAGGAACTTATACGGTTATAGCTACTTTTTCGAATGGATGCCAGCGATCTGCCACTTATTTATTTGACGGAGATTTTGCTATCCCGGATATCCAGGTTCCTCCTTCCGATACTATTAATTGTAATGAAATTATTTCCCTGACCGTGAGTTCTCAGACTGCCGGCACTAATTTTTTATGGCAATTGCCCAATGGTACTTTGGTCTTTCAGCCAACTATACAGGTTCAGCAACCAGGAATATATATTGGGGCTCTCATTGGTCCTAACGGTTGTTTTAACAGCGAATCTGTAGAGGTAGTCGAGGGGCCGGATATTTTTCCTTACCAGGTTTTTTCGGATACCCTGGATTGTAATGATCCTACCGTTTCTATTGGTGTAGTTTCCATGCAGGCAGATGTATTCCAATGGTTAAATTATTCGGGACCTGAAGGAGATCAATCTTCCATTCAAGTGAGCACAGGAGGGACTTATGAGGTCATGATCACGGACACCAATAGTCATTGTGCGTTGACTGCTTCTATTTTTGTTCCGTCTAACATTGCTGTTCCTGATTTTGGATTTATACTGGATACTATTTCGTGCCTGGATCCAATTGCCAATCTTTCTTTTGTTCCCATCAATGGTTATTCGTATTCTAATGTGTATTGGGAATTGCCTGATCTCTCCGTTGTTCCCGGTCCTATCCTGTCTACTACTCTTCCAGGTGTATATCATTTAAATGCTGTTGGATCAAATGGTTGTATTGGAGTAAAAACAGTGGAGATACCTTTTGATACATTGCCTCCTTTTTTATTGATAGAAGGGGATTCGATTACCTGCAATGATACCGCGAGAATTGAAGCTCAACCTGTTGATCCGGTGATTGCGTTCAACTGGTCAGGGCCTTCAATACTAGCCGATATGGGCAGCGTGATTGATGTCACTCATGCTGGTATTTATACACTTGAAGCTACAGGCATAAATGGTTGTGTCAGTACTTTCAATATTCTCGTTGACAGTAATTATACTTTGCCGATGTATTCTTTAGTTGCAGATACATTACGATGCGACCGACCGGCAACTCTTTCCATTATCACTTCAGACTCAATACTTCAATATCACTGGTTCAATCCAGGAGGATTGCTAATCGATTCTGATTCAACAACGGATGTCAATCTTCCGGGTATGTACACCTACGATTTGCAAGGGACAAATCGATGTATTGCTTATGATACCGTTGTCCTCACGCCCGTGACCTATCCACAAATCAGCATTACAACAGATACCTTTACCTGTACCATCAATACAGCTACTCTTCAATCCCACATTGATATTCAGCCCAATGCCATGGAATGGTTGGATGTCAATAATAATGTGATAGGACAATCGGATAGTGTTATTGTTTCTCAACCTGGCCCGTTTTACCTGGTCGTGACAGGACCGAATGGATGCATGACCCGGGATACTACCATGGTGCCCCATGATTCTATTTCACCTCTGGCCGTCATTAATCTTGTTGGAGAAATCAGGTGTCAGCAAAGGGATATAATGTTTGATGGCTCCAGTTCTACCGGATCCAATCTTTCATTTGAATGGAGTACAGTTGGAGGGAATATATTGAGCGATCAGACTTTGCCTGTTATCAACGCGCAAGACACTGGTATATATCAATTGATTGTGACTGGGTCAAAAAATGGTTGCCAGGATACAGCAACTTATCATTTGCTTCCAAGCCCGGATGAAATTACACAGGGCATATTTTCGATTATGCGAACAACCTGTAGCGGCGATGTCGATGGAAGTATTTCATTAACCGGTATTACGGGTGGGGTAGGACCATTTCTCTTTCAATTAAATGGCGGTCCTCCGCAGACCGATTCTATTTTTGACCGGCTGATCTCCGGAATGTATCTGTTTACTATCAATGATGCAGCTGGATGTGAATATGATACCCTGATTGACATTCCAGTTACCAATACTTTCACCGTTGATGCGGGGCCGGACATTGAAATTCATATTGGAGAAACCGTGACGTTATCCGGGACAACAGATCTGATCAATGCGGACCTAATGGATGAAACCTGGGATTCCCTTGGTGTAGGACTCTGTAATAACTGTCCGGACTTCGATGTTTCTCCACAAGAAACATCAGTGTATAACTTCCTTGTCACTTCAGTAACAGGCTGTGTGTTGCAGGATATGCTAACTGTTTTTGTCGTGGAAGAGGGTAAGTTTTTCATCCCCAATGTTTTCTCTCCTAATGGAGATGGTATTAATGACGAAGTGAGGATTTACCCGACACCGGGCATCCAACATGTACTCCAATGGGTCATTTTTGACAGGTGGGGAGATGCAGTATATGGGAAGACAGATTTTGATCCCAATGACCCCTCTGTATTCTGGAATGGGAGGACATCAACGGGAGATTTTGCCAACCCGGCTGTGTTTCCTTATATACTTGAAATTCAGCTTATTAACGGAAATATTGAGCTTCACCATGGAAATATTACACTAATCCGGTAAGCGATCTAATCTCATCCCGTATCCTTAGACTATAAGTTCTTCCAACTCAGTGATTTCACCGAATTGGAACACCAGATTATCTTTATATTGTGGCTCTCCAAGACTAATGGTATTGAAAATAAAGTTATAGCATGATTTCACCCAAACCATACCTAATACTGAGGGTAGGTATCTTTCTGGTTTCGCTCCTGTCCTTCAACATAGCAAAATCACAATGTAATCCCCCAGATCAATTGCCAACACCGGATTGTGCTACTGCACCGTATGTGTGCCTGGTGGATGCTTGTTACCAAACATTGAATTTTCCCCAAACGTGTTGTAATAATTGGTGTGGAAACAATACTATCATCAATAATCCTCAGTTCTTTCTTTTTGTCCCAACGTGTCCGGATGTTGAAATTGATATCCATGTAGATAATTGTACTAATGGGGTTGGTCTTCAGTGTGCAATATTGGATGCATGTCCATGGGATAATTCAAATGTGGTGGATTGTAACCCTGGTACTCCACCAGGTGGAACAATGGTGCTTATGGCTTCCGGGCTTATTGTTGGTCAGCAATATTGGCTGCTGATTGATGGAAGCAATGGAGCGACTTGTAACTATACTATAACCTTTGCCAATTGTATTGAAACGCCAGGATTTGGAAGTGAATCCCTGACTAGTGGAGATGCATCACCTTCATCCGTCTGCCAGGGTTTTAATGGTTTAGTGTTGAGTGCTCAACCTGATATTGTAGGTGCGCATGGATATTATTGGGTGTTAGGATGGAGTGGTGATACTATCACTTCAACTCTCACTACCACAACTGTTGATGTTCCAGCTAACGTACCTCCGGGCATTTATGATATTTGTGTTCGAGCGTTTAGCGGATGTGATACCTCAGCAATGGATTTTTGTTTCCAGGTAGAAGTTTACGAGATACCACCTGAAGATAAAGATCCAGAGACCTTTTGTGATGAGGAGTTTCCATTTTCATGGGGAAATTTAACTATTAATGGTGCTGGAGACTATACCCAATCATTTACTGATCCGGACGGTTGTGTATATGATAGTTTGTGGACAGTAGATGCTTATCCGGTTCCAGATGAAGGTGCAGTCGATACGGTGTATTGTTTGCCAGACGGTGAAACAACATTTTATTACGAAGGCGAACCCTATGATAATTCCGGCACGTATGATCTTTTTTATCCGAAAGCAGATGTGAACGGATGCGATAGTACAGCTAAATTAAACCTTAGACTCATCGGCCTTGATGCGTTCATCGATATATCCTGTGATAATGGTGAATTTGTATTGACTGTGTTCACCCAGGAGGTTGAGCCTGCCAATGCTGATTTGACTTATCAATGGTATGAAAGCGGAATACCGGTATTTGATAGCAATCCACTTCTAACACTACAAGATGGATGTTACACTTGCGATGTTACCGTGACTACACCTGAAGGATCTTGCGTATTTACTTTAGATCAATTTTGTTTTGACGGAGACAATTACTATCCGCCTCCTCCGGTGCTGGCCAATAATGATACCTTGATCTGTGCACAGGCAGGTGTTTTCTTCCATGTGATAGAAGATCCTTTTGGTGAACAAGGTCTTGAATACACCTGGAGCGGTCCTGCAAATGTTCCTGTTTTCCAGGATGGAGGACCTGATGTTGAAATGGACTTTTCTAATTCCAGCGGTGGCCAGGTTTGCGTATATGCTACCGGCATGTGTGGCCAAGGAGCATCCACCTGTTTTAATGTTGATATCATTCCTACACCTGTTGCCACTTTTACATACACACCAGATGTGTGTGTAGATCAGGTAGACCTGGTGACCTTCACAGGTTCAGCCAGCGTTAATGCAACGGTCATATGGGATTTCAATAATCCAACAACTGTTACTGGAACCGGAATAGGACCTTATAATGTTTCATGGGCGTTAGAGGGAAATAAAGTGATCACATTAACGGTAATTGAGCCGGGATGTGACACAGCCTTTAGTTCTGCTATTGTCACTGTCACTCATCTTGATGTGCCTGTGATCAATTGTACATCCACGATAAACTCTATTTTCTTTGACTGGGCTGATATTGCCGGATCAAGCGGTTACCAGATTTCACTCAATGGTGGAGTTCCATTCTCAGTTCCTGGCAGTGAATATCTTGATCAGCCTTTATCTCCGGGTACTAATGTGACCATGATTCTGACAGCTTTATCAGCAGGACCTTGTCCAAACACAATGGACACCATGACTTGTCTTGCTGCAGATTGTCCTCCACCCACCATCGACTTAATTGGTGAAGACAGTGCATGTCTGAATAATCCTACATTGATTGATTTAGATGCTATTGTCAACGGAAGTCCAGGCACAGGGATGTGGAGTGGACCAGGTATTATTGATCCGGTAGCTGGAATCTTTGATCCTAAGGTAGCTGGTGCGGGAATGCAACAATTAACGTATTCCGTGGATGTCAATTTTTGCCCATTTAACAAGA
>Ga0068851_10000101_pt1 | contig 46245 bp, 36 predicted proteins | sample KBSCornC12_FD_66588 | JGI IMG/M metagenome (GOLD analysis project Ga0068851, IMG submission 66588) | Corn rhizosphere microbial communities from Kellogg Biological Station, Michigan, USA - KBS Corn C1-2 | ecosystem: Host-associated > Plants > Roots > Rhizosphere > Soil ...
GGCAACCTCGCCCGTCGCACCCAGGAAGTGACCCAGCAGATGCAAGGCAGCCTGCTGGTGTCCCACACCAGCGTGGAGCGCATCCAGCAGGCCCGCGACAGCTTCGACAAGATCCGTGGCTCGGTGGACTCGATCCGCGACCAGAACACCCAGATCGCCACCGCCGCCGAAGAACAGCACCAGGTGGCCGAAGAGATCAACCGGCACATCGCGCAGATCCATGCCGATGCGCAACTGGTCGAGGGGTTTGCCCATTCGGCGCAGACCGGGTCGGGTCGGTTGACGGATATTTCGGGGCAGCTCAAAGGGTTGGTGGGACGCTTCAAGTTCTGATCCATCCTCCGCAGGGGCCGGCTTGCCGGCTCCACAGGATCGGTCACCCCACCTGAAGCTCCGTGGAGCGCCCGGTGGCCTTGAAGAACACCAACACGACAATCCCCAGCGCAAGCCAGCACGTGCCGCCGACCTTGGCATAGATATCAGAATTGACCAGCACATAGCTGATGATCACAAAGCCGATCAATGGCACCAGCCCATGCACCAACCGACGACCGGCGCCGCGGTAGTGCCAGGCCACGGCGACATGAAGCAGCAGGAACGCACTCAGCGCACCAAAGTTGCACATCGACGCCAGCAGGTTGATCTGTCCCACGAAGAACAAGCCCAGCACCAGGCTCAAGCCCGCGACCAACAAGGTGGCGCGCTGCGGCACGCCGGTGACCGGGTGCACCTGGCTGAGAAACTGCGGCAGTTGGCGATCGCGGGCCATGGCAAACAGCAGGCGCGAGGTGGCGGCCTGGGCCACCAAGGAATTGGCGATGGCGGCGCCGATGGCCACGGCCAGGGCGATCACCACTTGCAACCACGGGCCTGCCACCAGGCGGCCGATTTCGTAGAACGCGTTGTTCGACGCATCGGCATCCGGGTACTGCACCAGGTTGGGCTGCAACAGCGCGGCCAACCAGGTTTGCACCATGAACAATGCCGCTACCAGGGTCAGTGCCCACAAGGTCGCACGCCCCACCGCCCGGCTACCGCCACGGGTCTCCTCCGACAGCGTGGAGATCGCATCGAAGCCCAGGAACGACAGGACCGCCACCGACAATGCGCTGAAGATCAGCGGCAGGGAAAACTCAGCCGGGTTGTACAGTGGCTTCAGGGTCCAACTGGCACCATTCACGCCGTTGCTGATCGCGATACTGGCCAGCACCACAAACACCACCAGCACCACCAGCTGCCCATAAAGGAACAAGCGATTGGCGCGCGCAGTGGTCTGGATACCGCGCAGGTTCACCAGAGTGTTCAGTACCACGAAAAACACGATCCACAATGGCTGAGGCACCGAGGGGATCACATTGGCCATGGCATTGGCACCGATCACATACAGCAACGTCGGCACCAGCAGATAATCGAGCAGGATCGCCCAGCCCGCAAGAAACCCCAGCTGGCTGTTCAGCCCACGCCCCACATAGGCATACACCGAACCGGCGACCGGAAACGCATGGGACATCTGCTGGTAGCTGATCGCGGTGAACAGCATGGCGACGAAGCCGATCAGGTACGTCAGCGGCACCATGCCGTGGCTGGCGTCGAACACCCCGCCAAAGATGGAGAATGGCGCCAGCGGCACCATGAACACCATGCCGTAGATCAGCAGGTCGCCCAGGCTCAGCTGGCGCTTGAGTTGTTGGGTATATCCGAAACGCGCAAGCTCCGCGCTGTCACCGGGGGTGGAAGGATCGATCATGATGACGCTCCGCAAGGGTTGGACAGAAGCTTCACTCTAGGGCGTTACAGGCCGGCAGCTGTATCCTGAAAAATACTAGGTTTTGGCCTTGGCAGATTGTTTGCTTGGAAAACCGCGCAATCCAACGCCCGGAGGCGCCATGCATACCGACCTGATGCGATTCAGCGAGCAACTCGCCCACACCACGACGCTGGACGCGTGCCTGGCCGAGGTTCAGGCCGCCACCGACCAACTGGGTTTCAAGACGCTGATCTACGATTACGCCCCCGTGCCGGTGAGCCACGAGGGGGCGCTGATCACACCGTCGGTGTTCAAGACCCTGAATGCCCCGACCGACATGCACACGTTGTGGTGTGAGCGCGGCTATTACCAGATCGACCCGGTGCAGCAATGCGCAGCCCGCCGGACCACGCCATTTGTCTGGTCATTCAGCGCGGACACGCACTGGAACGGCGCCCTCACCGACGCCCATCGCCCGGTGGCTCACTATATTCGCGACTATGGCTTGAGCACCGGACTGACCGTGCCGCTGCACTTGCCCGATGGCGGCTTTGCCACACTGACCGCCATTGTCGACGGCACGCCCGACGGCGCCGAACGACAAGCCCAGCACAACCTGGGCGAGATGCTGGTACTGGCCCATGCCTTCCAGTCCAGAGCCAGCGAGTTGCTGGCGCCGGCCGAACGCTGCTGCACCCACATCCACCTCACCCGCCGCGAACGCGAGTGCCTGCAACATTCGGCCAAGGGGCTTACGGCCAAGGGCATTGCCGCCACCCTCAACCGGTCCCAGGCCACGGTCAACCTGCACCTGGTGGGTGCCGCGCGCAAACTGGGCGCGCGCAACCGCGTGGAAGCGGTGGTCCGTGGCCTGCATTACCGGCTGGTGGAGATCTGAGAACCTATAACTTTTGCCAGTGCCCCTGACGGCACGCTTTGACTAGCCTGTACCTCATTGATCCCCAGGAGGTACACAGCATGCAGGTTCGCGAAGGTTATGCCGAATTCCGTGGGCACCGGACATGGTTCCGGGTCACGGGCGATCCGGACTCGGGGCGCCTGCCCCTGATCGTTGCCCACGGCGGCCCCGGTTGCACCCACGACTACGTCGACAGTTTCAAGGACCTGGCCGCCACCGGTCGGGCGGTGGTGCACTACGACCAGATCGGCAATGGCCGCTCGACCCATCTGCCGGATGCGCCCCGCGAATACTGGGTGGTGGACCTGTTTCTCGCCGAACTGAACAACCTGATCGCTCATCTGGGTATCCGTGATTACGCGCTGCTCGGCCAATCCTGGGGCGGCATTCTGGGGGCCGAGCATGCGGTACGCCAGCCGGTCGGCCTCAAGGCACTGATCATCGCCAACTCGCCGGCGTCCATGGCGCTGTGGTCCGAGGCCGCGAATGAGCTACGCCAGGCACTCCCTGCGGATGTGCAGGCAACGCTGCAACGCCACGAAGCAGCAGGCACCACCTCCAGCGCCGAGTACCGCGCAGCATCGGACGTGTTCTATGCGCGCCATGTATGCCGCATCCAGCCGATGCCCGCCGAAGTGGAGCGCACCTTCGCTGCCATCGATGCGGACCCCACGGTCTACCACGCCATGAACGGCCCCACCGAATTCCACGTGATCGGCAGCATGCGCGATTGGACGATCATTGATCGCTTGCCTCGCATCCAGGTGCCGACGCTGTTGATTTCCGGTCGCTACGACGAAGCCACCCCCGCAACGGTGCAGCCATTCGCCGACGGAATCGCCAACGTGCAGTGGCAGATATTCGAGGCGTCCAGTCATATGCCCCACGTGGAAGAACGAGAAGCGTGCATGGCCTGTGTGGCGGCATTTCTGGAACAGCAACCGAGCTAGCATGCCGGGTCAAGCCGTGGGCCGTGCGGGGGTGCTCTCACCCGCGCGCGCGGCTGATCCGCCAACTCGCCAACTGATAAAGCCCCAGTAAACCGCCCGCCAGCAGCAGTGTCCATTGCACACTCAGCGCCGCCGCCAACAAGCCTGCAAGTAACCCGCCGATGGCTTCAAAGCCGAAGCGCATGGCGATATAGAACGCGATCACCCTGCCCCGCAACGCTTCGGGCGCGGCGCTTTGTAGAGTCATGTTGCTGCTGACATTGCTCGCCGTGATACCAAAGCCCAACCCAGCCAGCGCAACCAGCGTGAGCCACAGCGGTGGGTCGGCCGCCACCGCGCATAACGAAACCGCACAGACCACCGCGCCCATGGCGATGATGCGGCCCAATCGCGAGGTGCTGCCAGCGAAAGCGAGAAAGATCGTGGCCACAAAAGCCCCCGCGCCCGCAGCGCCCCATAGCCAGCCCAGGGTCTGCGCGTCGCCGCTGAACGTGTGCTTGGCCAGAATCGGCAGCAGCACCGTGTAGCAGGAGGCGAGCAGATTCACCATCACCACACTGATCAGCAAGCGCCGGATGGACAGTGTGCCCCACAGGTAGCGCAGGCCTTCGCGGAAAATCTCCCCGGTCGACCCCTTTGCCCGCACGGGCGCACGACTCTGCACCTTGCCCAGCCCGATCAGCAACATACCGAAGGCGATAGCGGTGAGAAGGAAGCAACCGGCCTCACCGCTCCAGTTGATCAGCAAACCGGCCAGCGGTGGGCCGATAAAGCGCGCGGCGTTGATCAGCATTGCATTGAGCACGAGGGCATTGGGCAGGTCGTTGGGGTCATCGACGAAGCTGGCGATCAAGGCCTGGCGCAGAGGCGTTTCCAGGGCGTTGAGCAAACCCAGCAGAAGCGCCATGGCGATGATCACCTCACGGCCCATCCACTGCTGCCAGGTCAGCACGGCCAGGGCCAGCGATTGCAGGGCCAGGGCGGCCTGCACCGCCATCAACAGGCGACGCTTGTCGTGGCGGTCGGACCAGGCGCCCGCCAGCGGCCCGACCAACAGCTGCGGCAACAGCGTCAAAAACGCAATGGCCCCCAGCAGTACGGCCGAGCCCGTCAGGTGGTAGGCCAGCCATGACAGCGCGACCTGTTGCACCCACTTGCCCAGGGTCGAGAGACCCTGACCGACAAAGTAGATCTGGAAATTGCGATGGCGCAGCGCGCGGATGGGCGTGGGCCATCGGGAGGTAGACGCAGGATTCAAATAAACTCACAGCCCTTTTGTTTCAGGGATTCAAGGACCCAGGAGCGGTCGTTTTCGCCCAGTGCAATCTGTTCCAACTGCTTCTGTTCGGCGGCATGTTTGGCACTGGCGCGATCATACACCTCACCGACCTGCTCGAACGGCACGCAGAGCAATCCATCCTCATCACCGATCACCAGATCGCCGGGTTCGATCACCATACCGGCCAGGGCAATCGGCACATTCACCTCGCCAGGTCCGTCCTTGTAAGGGCCGCGATGGGTGATACCGGCGGCGAACACCGGGAAATCCCCGGTGCCGATGCTGGCTGCGTCGCGAATCGCGCCGTTGATCACAATACCCGCCACACCTTTCTTGATCGCGTACGCCACCATCATCTCGCCAATCAGCGCATTACTCAGGTCACCGCCGGCATCCACCACGATCACGTCGCCGGGCTCGGCGATGTCCAGCGCGTGATGCAGCATCAGGTTATCCCCCGGCCGCGCCTTTACGGTGAGCGCCGGCCCGACCAATACGCCCGTGCGATGCATCGGTTGCAGGCTTGCGCCGCCGGCGGTAAGGCGGTGCATGGAGTCGCTGATATTGGCGACAGGCACGCTCCGGTAACGCTCGACCCACTCAACGGCGACCTTGCGTTGCTGCTTGAGCACTCTGAATCCGATGGACATGGGGTATTCCTCTGATGATTTTTGTTTGTTTTGAAACACCATTTCGAAATTAACACCACAAATTCAAATCAACAAGACTCAAGCCCAATCCAGGCATCAAATGACCAGCGGTACAACTCCTGAAAAACCAGCACAAAACCCTATCTGGCAAGGTTGGGTACTGTATTTGGCCGATTTTGAAGCGACGATAAAAAATTATTTATTGCAACGCCGTTTCATTATGATAATTTCCAGTCACTACCGCACACCGACAAAAACACCAAGGTGCACAGAAATGACCCGAACCCTCCTGCCGACCGGCCCGGAATTGACCGCCGACGCCATGACCCACGCCGCCTCCCACGGCGTGCGCGTCATCCCTACCACCCCCTACGCACCGGCCGATGAACTCATCGCGATCATTGCCCGCGAACAACCGGACGCAATCATCGTGCGCCAGGGCCAACTGACCCGGGAGATGATCAACGCATCGGCCGCACTGAAGATCATCGCCAAGCACGGCGTCGGCTACGACAGCATCGACATCGCCGCCGCCGCCGAACGCCAGATCCCGGTGACTATCGCCCTGGGCGCCAATGCGCAATCGGTGGCCGAACACGCCTTGGCATTGATGTTCAGCGTGGCGCGCCAGACCGCCCTGCTCGACGCACGGATGCGTGACGGGCATTGGGACAAAGCCACTTCAGTGGGCATCGAACTGTCCGGCAAGACCCTGGGCCTGGTGGGCCTGGGAAGCATCGGACGGATCCTGATGGAACTGGTGGCGCCGCTGCGCATGACCATCAAGGTGTTCGACCCGTACTTGCCGGAACTGCCGAATGTGGAGCGCGTCGACGACATTGATGACCTGCTGACAAGCTGCGATATCATCAGCCTGCATTGCCCACTGACCGAACATAACCGCAACCTGTTTGGCGCGGCGCAGTTCAAGCGCATGCGCCCCGGCAGCCTCCTGATCAATACGGCGCGCGGTGAACTGATCGACACCGAAGCCTTGGTCCACGCCCTGAGCACCGGGCAGATTGCCGGCGCCGGACTCGACACGTTCAACCCCGAACCCCCTCCCGCCGATTCGGCGCTATGGGGCCTGCCTACCCTGGTAGCCACACCGCATGTGGGGGCCAATACCGCCGAAGCGCGGGACCGAGTGGGCCTGCTGGCCCTGCAACAAATCATCGATTTCTGGGACGGCATCGCGCCGCCGCCGCGTGCTGTGGTCAACCGCCACCTCTACGCACACTGACATCTCCCGCCGGTTACATGCGGGCTCATCACGCATCTCCAAAAAAAACAATACGGGAGAGAGTCATGCCTATCAGTTCTACCGACATCAGCGCCATCGAGCGCTCAACCATGCGCAAGGTGGCGTGGCGACTGCTGCCGTTCCTGATCCTTTGCTACCTGCTGGCGATCATCGACCGCGGCAACATCGGCATGGCCTCGCTGCAAATGAACCAGGACCTGGGGCTGACCCCGGCGATCTTCGGCTTTGCCAGCAGCCTGTTCTTTGTCTCGTACTTCCTGGTGGAAGTGCCGAGCAACCTGGCCTTGCAGCGCTTCGGCGCACGGGTGTGGATTGCGCGGATCATGATTACCTGGGGCCTGATTTCCGCCGGCACAGCGTTTGTTACCGGCGCCAACTCGCTGTATGTGATGCGCTTCCTGCTGGGCGCGGCCGAGGCAGGGTTCTTCCCGGGCGTGCTGCTGTACCTCACTTACTGGCTGCCAGCGGCATACCGTGGGCGCATGGTCGCGATTTTCATGGTGGCGATTCCCGGCGCCAACTTCATCGGCTCACCACTGTCCGGCTTGTTGTTGAGCCTGGACGGCTGGTTCGGCATGCGTGGCTGGCACTGGCTGTTCATCATCGAAGGCATTCCCGCTGTACTGCTGGGCATCGCCTGCCTGTTCGTGCTGACTGATCGCCCGGAACAAGCCAAATGGCTGAACCACGAGCAGCGCCACTGGCTCACTGGCCGCCTCGACGAAGAGCGCAACCGCAAGACCGCCATCGGGCATATCTCCCTGTGGAAACTGCTGCGCCACAAGCACATCTGGGTGCTGGCACTGATCTATTCCGGCGCATCGGCGGCCGGCAGCACAATGAGTGTATGGGCGCCGCAACTGCTCAAGACGTTTGGCCTGGACAACCTGGAAATCGGCATGGTCAACGCCATCCCCTACGGGCTCGCGTCCATCCTGATGATTGTGTGGGGCCGCAGCTCCGACAAGACCGGTGAACGCCGCTGGCATACCGCACTCACCCTGTTGCTGATCACCGGCGGGTTGCTGCTGGCGCTGGTGACCTCTTCGCTGGTCGCCACGGTGTCCATGTTGTCAATGGTGCTGATCGGTGCGTACTCCATGAAAGGGCCGTTCTGGGCGCTGGTCTCGACCTGGCTTTCATCCTCCACCGCAGCCGCTGGCCTGGCCGCCGTAGGCGCGATGGCCAACCTGATAGGCGGCGGCATCATGGTCAACGTGTATGGAACCATTCATCACGCCACAGGCAGCTACGCCCTTGCATTGCTGCCGCTGGCGGCGCTGTGTGCCGCTGGTGCGATCATGGTGTTGCTGATGGGGCGCAAGCAGATGAGCGAAACGGCGCAACTCAATAAACCTGCCAACGCGACCTGAAAAAGCGGGAGGGGCAGCACGATGATTCGACTGCCCTTCTCCCCACCGCTTTGACCGCGCCGACCAATGGCAGTATTTTGCAGCCTACCCGCCCACCCCCTCACAAGGAGCAACCCATGGTAAAAACCCGCCCACGCCCCGCAGTCACCGGTGTGGCCTCGGCTGATCGGGTGCTCACCGTGCTGACTGCCTTCCGCATGGGGGATACCGCCCTGGAACTGGCCGAACTCGCCGCACGCACCGGACTGATCAAAAGCACCATCATGCGTTTGATGGTTTCGCTTGAGAATCACGGCCTGATCACCCGCCTGGCCGATGGTCGCTATCAGCTGGCCACCGAAATCATGCGCTTGAACACGGTGTACCAGGACGGCCTCGATCTTGAACGCCACATCACTCCGCTGCTGCACCGCCTGACTCAGGAAACCGGCGAAACCGCTTCCTTCTACGTACGCCACGGCGCTTATCGGATGTGCCTGTACCGCGTGAACTCCCCTCACCATCTGCGCCTGCACCTGCAACCCGGGGACACTCGCCCCATGGACGGCGCCGCCGGAGCCGAGGCGTTGCGCACACCCTATGCGCTGGCCGCGAAAATGATCAAACCGATTTTCTCCCATGGCGCCACCGACCCCCATGCCTCGTCCATGGCCCTGCCCATCTTCGGTCCAGGGGAAAACCTGATCGGCGCACTGGTACTGTCAGGCCCCGCCAGCCGCCTGACTGCCGAACAGGCGCAGACGCTGCACCCGCTGTTCCAGCAAGCGGCCGTCGAACTGACCCGCAGCTTGGGCGGCGACGCACTTGCCAGCACCGAGGCCCCGCAAAAAAAGCTGCGCGGCAAGAAATCCGACTAAAACGCCGGCCTGCCAGGTGCGAGACGCATCGCACCTCGAGCGACATTCGACCACATGCCATCATCGCAGCACCTGTAATAGTCTATTGCAGGACTCTAATGTACTAACCAGTTACTTATCTTGCTAAAATCGCGTCTTTGCCCTCTCACATTCGAGTCCTGTCGACATGAAACGAGCATCGCGCGCCACTGGCGTCTCTAGAATCTTACTGCTGGGCCTGGGCGTTATCATCGCCCTGCTCGGCCTCGCGCTGGCCATCGGCGGCGGCAAACTGGTGAGCCTGGGAGGCTCCTGGTACTTCTTGATCGGCGGTGCGGCCATGGCCGTGTCCGGCTTGCTGATTGCCCGACGCAAGCCGGCGGGCGCGTGGCTGTTCGCGGCCTTCCTGGTCGGCACGGCTCTCTGGGCGGTGGCGGATGTGGGGCTGGTGTTCTGGCCGCTGTTCTCCCGCCTGTTCATGTTTACGGTGATCGGCCTGGTGGTAGCGCTGGTGTACCCGCTGCTGGTCAACCGGCCTGCACGTGGCGCCTATGGCGTGGCGGCGGTATTGGCGGTGGGCGTGGCCGTGGCGGCGGGCAACATGTTTGTCGCCCACCCGAGCGTGGCACCCACCGGCACTGGCCCAGGCATCACGCCGGTGGCCGCGGCCGACGCACAGAAAGACTGGGCGCACTACGGCAACACCGAAGGCGGCAGCCGCTTCGCCGCGCTGGACCAAATCAATCGCGACAATATCAATAAGCTCAAAGTGGCCTGGACCTACCACACCGGTGACGTCGCTCTCAGCGACGGCAACGGTGCCGAAGACCAGCTCACCCCGCTGCAGATCGGCAACAAAGTGTTCATCTGCACGCCGCACAACAACCTGATCGCCCTCGACGCCGACACCGGCAAAGAGCTGTGGAAAAACGAGATCAACGCCAAATCGGCGGTGTGGCAGCGTTGCCGTGGCATGGCCTACTTCGACGCCACTGCGCCGATTACCCAGCCGACCCAACCGAACAGCTCACCGATCATCGCCGCCAGCGTGCCCGCCGGTGCGCAGTGCCAGCGCCGCTTGCTGACCAACACCATCGATGCACGCCTGATCGCCGTGGACGCCGACACCGGCCAGTTCTGCGAAGACTTCGGCACCCACGGCCAGGTGGATTTGAAAGCCGGCCTGGGCAACGTGCCGGACAGCTACTACCAACTGTCCTCGGCACCGCTGATCGCCGGCACCACCGTGGTGGTCGGCGGCCGCGTGGCCGACAACGTGCAGACCGACATGCCCGGCGGCGTGATCCGTGGCTTCGACGTAATCACCGGCCAGATGCGCTGGGCGTTCGACCCGGGCAACCCGGAAGACAAAAAAGCCCCGGCCGACGGCAGCACCTACGTGCGCAGCACGCCGAACAGCTGGGCGCCAATGTCCTATGACCCGCTGATGAACACCGTGTTCTTGCCGATGGGCAGCTCATCCACCGACATCTACGGTGTGGAACGCACCCAGCTCAACCACAAATACGGCGCGTCGGTACTGGCGCTGGACGCCTCCACCGGCGCGGAAAAATGGGTGTACCAGACCGTCCACAATGACCTGTGGGACTTCGACCTGCCGATGCAGCCGAGCCTGATCGACTTCACCCCGCCGGGCAGCGACAAGGCTGTGCCTGCGCTGGTGATCGGCACCAAGGCCGGGCAGATCTACGTGCTCGACCGTGCCACCGGCAAGCCGCTGACCGAGGTGAAGGAAGTGCCGGTCAAGGCCGCCAACATCCCTGACGAACCCTACTCGCCCACCCAGCCAAAATCGGTCGGCATGCCACAGATCGGCGCGCAGACCCTGACCGAATCGGACATGTGGGGCGCCACACCGTTTGACCAGTTGCTGTGCCGCATTGACTTCAAGGGCATGCGCTACGACGGCCTGTACACCGCGCCGGGCACCGATAAATCCCTGAGTTTCCCGGGCTCGCTGGGTGGCATGAACTGGGGCAGCATCTCCACCGACCCGGTGCACGGTTTTATCTTCGTCAACGACATGCGCCTGGGCCTGTGGATCCAGATGATACCCTCGCAGAACAAGGCCCAGGCCGCGTCGGGTGGCGAAGCGCTGAATACCGGCATGGGCGCCGTGCCACTCAAGGGCACGCCGTATGCGGTAAACAAAAACCGCTTCCTGTCGGTGGCCGGTATTCCGTGCCAGGCGCCGCCGTTCGGCACCCTGACTGCGATCGACATGAAGACCCAGAAAGTCGCCTGGCAAGTACCGGTCGGCACCGTTGAGGACACCGGCCCCCTGGGCATCCGCATGCACCTGCCGATCAAGATCGGCCTGCCGACCCTCGGCGGCACCCTGTCGACCCAGGGCGGCCTGATCTTTATCGCCGGCACCCAGGACTTCTACCTGCGCGCCTTCAACAGCGGCAATGGCGAGGAAATCTGGAAGGCCCGCCTGCCCGTCGGCAGCCAGGGCGGCCCGATGACCTACGTATCGCCGAAAACCGGCAAACAGTACATCGTCATCACCGCCGGTGGCGCACGCCAGTCCACTGACCGTGGCGACTACGTGATCGCCTACGCCCTGCCTTAACCCCCCTGTTCGCGCGGCGCCTCCCCGGCGCCGCGCCTTGTGCCTGGAAAAACCCGCATGACCCCCACTTCTCATATTGCCCTTGGGCGCCTGCTGCTGGGCCTCGCCCTGGGTGCCGCGCTGCCCGTACAAGCCGATGACACCACCCTGACCGGCGACTGGGGCGGCCTGCGCCGCGAACTCGACGCACAGGGCATCCGCTTCACCGGCGACTACAGCGGCGAGACCGCCTACAACGCCCACGGCGGCCAGCACCGCTCGGCGCGCTACTCGCAGAACCTCAAGCTCGGCGTGCAGTTCGACCTGGGCAAGCTCTACGGCTTGAACAATGGCGACCGCATCCAGCTCACGATCAATGACCGGCGCGGCAACAGTGCGTCCGAGGACCTGGTGGGCAACCGCCTGCCGATCCAGGAAAACTACGGCGGTCTCTACACCCGCCTCACCGAGTTGAGCTACGAACGCACGCTGTTCACCCCGGCGCTGAACGTCAAGCTCGGCTACATGGCCATGGGCAATGACCTCGGCGGCCTCGACAGCGGGATCTTGTGCAACTTCATGAACGCCGGGTTCTGCGGGCACCCGCTGAACATGTCCGGCGGCAGCGGCTGGACCAACTACCCGAATGCACGACTGGGTGCGCGGGTGAAATATGACTTCTCGCCGGCCTGGCAATTGCGCGTTGCCGCCTTCAACGTCGACCCGCAAAGCAACGGCAACTCCAGCCGCGCCTGGCGCCTGAACCCCAAGCACACCACTGGCACCGTGGTGCCCATCGAATTGATCTACAAACACGCCGGCAGCCTGCCGGGTGAATACAAGCTGGGCTATTACTACGACAGCTCCGACGTGAAACGCATCGGCAGCACCAAGGAGGTCAGCGGCCGCGGTGGTCACTACCTGCTGATCGACCAGGCAGTGTGGGCCTCGGACTCATCCGCCGGCCGTGTGCTGCACGCCTTCGGCCAGTATTCCGCCGCCAGCGAAGCGGCCTCGCCGTTCAGCAAGTGGTACGGCGCAGGCGTGGTGCTGTACAAGCCGTTCGAAGGCCGGCCGCGTGACACCCTGGCCCTGGGTTATGGTCGCGCCGTGCCGAACCCGCGCAGCCGCGAGGTACAGGAACTGGCCGCCTTCAAGGCCGGGACCGACTATCCCGACCTGAACAATGCCGAACAACTGATCGAACTCAGCTACGGCTACCAGGCCACCCCCTGGCTGACCCTGCGCCCGGATGTGCAATACATCATCGAGCCGGGTGCGTTTTCCGGTGACAACATCGACAACGCCCTGGTGCTGGGCCTGCAGGTCAAGGCGGTGTTCTGAGGCGACTCAGTCGTCTGATGGCAACGCCCTGTTCGCCCGTTCGAGCGCAGTGATGCGCTCGACTTTCCTCCCGGAGCGCTCTGCTTCGAACTCCGATTCCAGGAACACTTTGACGATGCTCTTGGCCAGCTCGGGCCCGATCACCCGCGCACCGATGGACAGGATCTGCGCATCATTGCTCTTGCGTGCGCGCTCGGCCGAATAGGTATCGTGGGCCTGGGCGGCCCGCACACCCTTGATCTTGTTGGCGGAAATCGCCATGCCGATGCCGGTGCCGCAGATCAACACACCCAGGCGCTGCTCACCCGCGCCCACCGCCGTGGCTACGGCTGCTGCGATGTCCGGGTACAGCACCGGGCTGGACGAATGGCAGCCAAAGTCCTCGACCTCATACCCCAGGCTTTCGATAAAACGCTTGAGCATTTCCTTGAGCTCAAAGCCTGCCTCGTCGCATCCGATGGCCACCGAAAACATCGTTTGTGCACCCATTATTGCCTCTCTATCAGACCGATCAAATGATCACTAACTGAAATTATGCACAATCATTACCGAACGATCAGCCCACCGCTGTCAAGGCTTATTTCAAGGCGAAGTGCCTCTAAAACGATAAAAGCACGTGCGAACACTGCGCCAAACCATTGACAAAGCCGGCCCGAGCAGTTTAAACATATGATCACTATCCGATCATATGATCAGGCTGTTGGCTAAGCCTACCTAATAAGAAAATCAGCAAGAGGACACACCGATGGCCCCGCCATTACTGCTTCACGCTGAACAAGTTTCCAAGGCCTACGCCGGGGTCCCTGCCCTGCGCGACGGGCGCCTCTCCCTGCGGGCCGGCAGCGTGCACGCACTGTGCGGCGGCAATGGCGCCGGCAAATCCACCTTCCTCAGCATCTTGATGGGCATCACCCAGCGTGACGCCGGCAGCATCCTGCTCAACGGCCAGCCGGTGCAGTTCGACCGCCCCAGCGCAGCCCTCGCCGCCGGGGTGGCGATGATCACCCAGGAGCTGGAACCCATCCCCTACATGACCGTCGCCGAAAATATCTGGCTGGGCCGCGAGCCACGCCGTGCCGGCTGTATCGTCGACAGCAAGGAACTGAACCGACGCACCCGCGAACTGCTGCAAAGCCTGGAGTTCGACGTGGACGCCACCAGCCCCATGCATCGCCTGAGCGTGGCGCAGATCCAACTGGTGGAGATCGCCAAGGCGTTCAGCCATGACTGCCAGGTGATGATCATGGACGAACCCACCTCGGCCATCGGCGAACACGAAGCGCAAACCCTGTTCAAGGCGATCCGCCGCCTGACCGCCCGTGGCGCCGGGATCATCTATGTGTCGCACCGACTGAGTGAACTGGCGCAGATTGCCGATGACTACAGCATCTTCCGCGACGGCGCCTTTGTGGAAAGCGGGCGCATGGCCGATATCGACCGCGCCCACCTGGTGCGCGGCATCGTCGGCCAGGAGCTGCAGCGCATCGACCATAAAGTCGGCCGCGAATGCGCCGCCGCCACGTGCCTGGATGTCAATGGCCTGAGCCGTGACGGCGAGTTCCAGGACATCAGCCTGCAACTGCGCCAGGGTGAAATCCTCGGCATCTATGGGCTGATGGGTTCGGGCCGCAGCGAATTCCTCAACTGCCTGTATGGCCTGACCCTGCCGGACGCCGGCAGCGCCACCCTGCAAGGCCAGCCCCTGCCCACCGGCACCCCGGCGGCGACCATCCGCGCCGGCATGTCCCTGGTCACCGAAGACCGCAAGGACAGCGGCCTGGTGCTCAGCGCCAGCATCCTCGCCAACATCGCGCTGTCGGCCTACAAGCAATTGTCGAGCTGGTCGGTGATCAATGCGCGCAAGGAACAGGCCCTGGCGCAGAGCATGGTCAAGCGCCTGCAGATCAAGATCTCCTCCCTGGACCTGCCGGTGGAATCCATGAGCGGCGGCAACCAGCAGAAAGTGGTGCTCGCCAAATGCCTGTCGACCCAGCCGATCTGCCTGCTGTGCGACGAACCCACGCGCGGCATCGACGAAGGCGCCAAGCAGGAGATCTATCACCTGCTCGACGAATTCGTGCGCGCCGGCGGTGCGGCCATCGTGGTCTCGTCCGAGGCGCCGGAACTGCTGCACCTGAGTGACCGCATCGCGGTGTTCAAGGGCGGCCGCCTGGTGACCGTCAGCAGCGACACCGCCCTTTCCCAGGAAGCCTTGTTGAGTCTTGCCTCATGAACAGTAAAGTCCTCGCCGCACCCGTCACTGCCGCGCCGCGCAACCGCCTGCGCTTGTCCCTCGACCGCTTCGGCCTGCCGCTGGTGTTTATCCTGCTGTGCCTGGTGATGGCGTTTTCCAGCGAATACTTCATGACCTGGCGAAACTGGATGGACATCCTGCGCCAGACCTCCATCAACGGCATCCTGGCCGTGGGCATGACCTACGTGATCCTCACCAAGGGCATCGACCTGTCGGTGGGCTCGATCCTGGCCTTCGCCGGCTTGTGCAGCGCGCTGGTCGCCACCCAGGGTTATGGCCTGCTGGCGGCGGTGAGTGCGGGGATGTTTGCCGGGGCCATGCTCGGCGTGGTCAACGGTTTCATGGTAGCCAACCTGAGCATCCCGCCCTTTGTCGCCACCCTCGGCATGCTCAGCGTGGCGCGGGGCATGACCTTTATTCTCAACGACGGCAGCCCGGTCACCGACCTGCCGGACAGCTTCCTCGCCATGGGCATCGGCAAGCTAGGCCCCATTGGCGTGCCGATCATTATCTTTGCGGTGGTCGCGCTGATCTTCTGGATGGTGCTGCGCTACACCACCTACGGGCGCTACGTGTACGCCGTGGGCGGCAACGAAAAAAGCGCGCGCACCTCCGGCATCGGCGTGCGCAAGGTCACGTTCTCGGTGTATGTGATTTCCGGCCTGCTGGCGGGGTTGGCCGGGGTGGTGCTGGCGGCGCGCACCACCTCGGCCCTGCCCCAGGCGGGCGTGTCTTATGAGCTGGATGCGATTGCGGCGGTGGTGATCGGCGGCACCAGCCTGTCGGGTGGCACCGGCAGCATTGTCGGCACGTTGTTTGGCGCGCTGCTGATCGGTGTGATCAACAACGGTTTGAACCTGCTCGGGGTGTCGTCGTATTACCAACAAGTGGCCAAGGGATTGATCATCGTGCTTGCGGTGTTGATTGATGTCTGGCGCAAGAAAAAACGCTAAGTGGAGTGTGTGCAATGTCCAATTTCTGGAACCAGGCGTTCGACCTCACCGGCCGTTGCGCCGTGATCACCGGGGGCGCCGCCGGTATCGGCCTGGCCTGTGCCCAGTTGCTGGTGGAGCGCGGCGCCCGGGTGGCGTTGCTGGACCGTGACCCCGCGGTGGTCGAAGTGGCTGCCAGCCTCGGCGCGGGTCATGTGGGGCTGGTGGCTGACCTGCGCCAGCTCGATTTGCTGCAGGCCGCCGTCGACCAGGCCGCTGCCGGGCTAGGGCGCATCGATTACCTGATCAACAGCGCGGGGGTCGCGCTGCTCGACAAAGCCCTGGACGTGAATGAAAACGCCTGGGACACCACCCTGGACATCAACCTCAAGGCCAGCTTCTTCGTGGCGCAGGCCTGTGCCCGCTACATGATCGAACAAGGCGGCGGGCGTATCGTCAACCTTGCCTCCCAGGCCGCCGTCATCGGCCTGGACCGTCATGTGGCCTACTGCGCGAGCAAGGCCGCCGTGGTCGGCATGACCAAGGTGCTGGCCATGGAATGGGCGCCCCACGGCATCAACGTCAACGCCGTGTCTCCGACCATCGTCGAGACCGCCCTGGGCAAGAAAGCCTGGGCGGGCGAACTGGGCGAACGGGCCAAATTGCAGATCCCGGTGGGGCGCTTCGCCCAGCCGGAAGAAATCGCCGGCCTGGTGCTCTACCTGGTCAGCGACGCGGCCAGGATGATCACCGGGGAAAACGTAGTGATCGACGGTGGCTACAGCATTCAGTAAGCCGATTCCAGACGAATAAGAACAAGGAAACACCCTATGAATCGAGTCATCAATGATGCGGACCTGGTGGTCGAGGACATGCTCGCGGGCATCCTCCTGGCGCACCCGGAACTGGTGCAGTACGAGAGCAACCCACGGGTCATCCGCAAACGCACGTCCTCACCGGCCGGCCAGGTCGGTATTGTCACCGGCGGCGGTTCGGGGCACGAGCCGGCGTTTCTCGGCTATGTCGGCCCGGGGCTGGTGGATGCGGTGGCGGTGGGCGAGATTTTCTCTTCGCCCACCGCCAAGAGCTTCTTCGACGCGTTCCGTGCCGCCGACCAGGGCGCGGGCGTGGCGTGCCTGTATGGCAACTATGCCGGCGACAACATGAACGTGAAGCTGGCGATGAAAATGGCCGCCAGCAAAGCCATGAACATCCGCACCGTGGTGGCCAACGACGACGTGGCCTCCGCCCCGCCCGCCGAAATCGCCAAGCGGCGTGGCGTGGCCGGCGAGATCTTCATGTGGAAGATCGGCGGTGCCGCCGCCGCCCAGGGCTACGACCTTGACGGCGTGATCCGCGTGGCGCAGAAGGCCGTGGACCATTGCCGCTCCATCGGCGTGGGGCTCACGCCCTGCACCATTCCGGCGGTAGGCAAACCCAACTTCCAGATTGCCGACGGCCTGATGGAACTGGGCATCGGCCACCATGGCGAACCCGGTATCGAAGTGGTGCCAGTGGAGTCCGCCGCCGCCATGGCCGAGCGCATGCTTGCGCCGATCCTGGCCGACCGCGACTTCACCCAGGACCAGAGCGTGGTGGTGCTGGTCTCGGGCCTGGGCGCCACGCCGGTGATGGAGCTGTATATTTTCTACGCCGAGGTCGAGCGCCAACTGCGCGCCAAGGGCCTGCGCATACACCGCTGTTACGTGGGCAACTACTTCACGTCCCTGGAAATGATGGGCGTGACCCTGACCCTGCTTGGCCTCGACGCCGAGCTGAGCCGTTTGATCGACCAACCTTGCCGCTCCATCGGCATGACCCAGTCGGAGTGAAGCATGAGCGAACATTTCCCGAGCAACACCGGCAGCGCCATCGTCACCAACCTGGTGTCGATCATCGTCGCCAACCGCGAATACCTCAGTGAAGTGGACGGCGCCATCGGCGACGGCGACCACGGCATCAACATGGCCAAGGGATTCTCGCGCTGCGGCAAGACCCTGGAGGGCCGCGAACTGTCCCTGGCCGAGGCGCTGGACGAACTGACCCTGGCGTTGATGGAAGGCATCGGCGGCTCCATGGGCCCGCTGTATGGCAGCCTGTTTATCGGCATGGCCGACGAAGTGCGCGGCCGCGATAGCATCGATGGGGCGACCTTCGCCAGGCTGCTGCGTGGCGGCCTGACCTCACTGCAAGACATCAGCGACGCCGGCGTGGGTGACAAGTGCCTGATGGATACGTTGATTCCAGCGGTCGAGGCGTTCGAACAGGCCCAGGCCAGCGGCGCGACGTTCCGCGAAGCGTTGCACCGGATGAAAAGCGCCGCGTCCCAGGGCCGTGATTCCACCCGCGACCTGGTGGCCAAGATCGGCCGTGCCAGCCGCCTGGGGGAGCGCTCCCTGGGAGTACTGGATGCGGGCGCAGTGTCGTGCTGCCTGATCCTGACCAACCTTGCCGAATCGGTTGAGGCGCGGTTGGTGGCCTAGGTGTGGGAGCGGGTTTGCCCTACACAGCCTCTTTGGTGGACGGGGCTTTCTGTGGCGAGCGGGCTTTCCCCAACAAGCCCGCTCACCACAACAAGCGGGCTCACCACATACAAGATGTCACCTAGCGGCGCGTTGCATCATCCAGGGCAAGGATCGTGTAGGCATTCGACACGGTCGTCGCCAGGGTGTTGATCACCCCGGAGCGCAACGCACCGAGGGTGGCCGCCGCCTTGGTGTTTTCGCTGGCAATCGCTACCACGTCGGGAATGCGCACCAGCTCCTGTACCGACAGGCCGATCACCCGGCCCTGCATGGCGTTGACCGCTGGCTGGCCGTGGATGTCGATGAAGTCGTAGCCCATCATGTCACCGACCGTACCGGACACCCGGGCCTGGGCGATTTCCTGGGGCGAGAACCAGCCCATGCGCACCATGTTGCTGTTCTCGCTCATGTCGCCGATGCCGATCAAGGCGATATCGGCGCGGCGCGCACGGTCGAGGGTGGAGCGCACGGTGTCGTTGTTGATCAGCACGCTGCGCAGTTCCGGGTTGGCCACCAGGGCCGGGGCGTACAGGGTTTCGCTCTCGGCGCCGAAACGCAGGGCCAGGCGCCGGCAGATATGGTCGGGGTTCATGTATTCGCCGGCCTTGAGCGAGCCGCCGATGGCGCAAACGAAGGTGCAGTTGCGCGTCACCGGCAGGAACACGTTCTCGGCCACGGCGCCCACGTTGCGGCCCATGCCGACGGCGACGATCATGCCGTCGCTGAGTGTCTTGTTCAGGTAGTTGGCCACCAGGCTGGCCACGGCCGAGCGCTGGGTGTCGGGGTCGCCGTGGTCGACCGCGATCAAGGCGCGGTCCAACTGGAAACGCTCGACCAGCGCCTGCTCCAACTCCGTGTTCAGGGCCGGATGCTGCAACACCCGCACCTCCACCACCCCTTCATCACGGGCGCGCTTGAGCAAGCGGCTGACCTTGACCCGCGACAGGTCGAAGCGCTTGGCAATGGCTTCCTGGGTGATGTTGTCGAGGTAATAAAGCATGGCCACTTCGGTCATCAGGTCGATGTCGCTGGCGGCACGCTGGGCACTGTCGGTCATGGGAGCTTCCATTTACGCCACAAAAAACCATTCTCCCTAGTCTGTACGGTGCAAGTCCAGCAGCGAATGGGCGATGCCTGCAAAGTTTCTAATGGCTGTGCTGGTATTCCCGTGGCGTGCAGCCGAACTCGCGGCGGAACACGGTGTGCAGGTACTGCGCCGACTTGAAGCCGCACTGCTGGGCGATGTCGGCAATCGCCAGGTGGTTGCCCTGCAAGCCCTTGGCGGCGCTGGCGAGTTTGAAGCGCAGGATCTCGTCGTGCACGCTGCACCCGCGCGCCTTGCGAAAGTGCGATTCCAGCGATGAACGCGACACGCCGACATAGGCCGCCACCTGCGCCGTCTTGATGCCCTGGCAGGCGTATTGGCGGATAAACAGCAACGCCTGCATCACATAAGGGTTGCCCAAGGGTTGGTGCAGGCTCGACGCCTGCACGTTGATCGCATCCGGCGGCACCAGCACCTGCGTGCCGGTGCAAGGCTTGCCATGCAGCATCTGGTGCAACAGCGCGGCGGCGGTGCGGCCCATGGTTTCGGTGCCCTGGATCACCGAACTCAACGGCACGCGCGTGAGGGTGCGGGTCAGTGGGTCGTTGTCGATACCGATCAGCGCCACCTCTTCCGGCACCGCGATGCCGGCGGTGAGACAGGCTTGCAGCAGTTGCCGGGCGCGGGCGTCGGTGACCGCAATGATCCCGATGGGCTTGGGCAGGCTTTGCAGCCAGGCGATCTGCTGCTCCACCGCGCTGTCCCACAGCGGCGCACTGGTGCCCAGGCCGCGATAGATCTGCACTGGCAAGCCATCGCGTTGCAGCAAGCGCTTGAAGGCCTTTTCGCGCTCCTGGGCCCAGCGATTGGCCTGGGCTTCGGGCAGGCTGAAACAGGCGAACCGCGTCACACCGGCCTCGATCAAATGTTCATAGGCCAGCTTCATCAAGGCCGCATTGTCGGTGGCCACATAGGGAATGCCCTTGGGGTAGGCGCGCGCATCCTCATAAGAACCGCCCACTGCCACCACCGGCACCTTGCTGCCGGCCAGCGCCTCGCCGATCAGCGGGTCGTCGAAGTCGGCGATGATGCCGTCGCCCTGCCAGCGCTCTATGCCTTTGAGGCGGCACAGGAAGTCCTCTTCAAGGAACAAGTCCCAGGACGCGCGGGTACTGCTCAGGTAATTGCCGATGCCGGCGATGATGCCACGGTCGTAGATTTTGCTGCCGTTGAACAGCAAGGCGATGCGGTGCACGGGCGGTAGGGTTTTCATTGTTGTTGTCCTGGGGCCGGTCGCAACAGCCTAGACCCTGCCACTCAAAATCGCACCCTCCCTTGGTGATTTTCATAATCGGCAGCCCATTGGCCGTTGCTAGTATCGGGGCACCGCCAAGAACAATAAGGAAAACGCCATGCCGTACTTCCCCGGTGTCGAGAAGGTTCGCTTCGAAGGCCCCAGCAGCGACTCTCCCCTTGCCTTTCGCCATTACGACGCCAATAAAATCATCCTCGGCAAACCCATGCGCGAACACCTGCGCATGGCCGCCTGTTATTGGCACACCTTCGTCTGGCCAGGGGCGGATATGTTTGGCGTGGGCACCTTCAAACGGCCATGGCAACGCAGTGGCGAGCCGATGGATCTGGCCATCGGCAAGGCGGATGCGGCCTTCGAGTTTTTCACCAAGCTGGGCATCGACTACTACAGCTTTCACGACACGGACGTCGCCCCCGAAGGCAGCTCGCTCAAGGAATACCGCAATCACTTTGCGCAGATGGTCGACCACCTGGAACGCCATCAGGAACAAACCGGCATCAAACTGCTGTGGGGCACCGCCAACTGCTTCAGCAACCCACGCTTTGCCGCCGGCGCCGCGAGCAACCCGGACCCGGAGGTGTTTGCCTACGCCGCCGCCCAGGTGTTCAGCGCGATGAACGCGACGCTGCGGCTCAAAGGCGCCAACTATGTACTGTGGGGCGGCCGTGAAGGCTATGAAACCCTGCTCAACACCGACCTCAAGCGCGAACGCGAACAGCTCGGGCGCTTTATGCGCATGGTGGTAGAGCACAAGCACAAGATCGGCTTCAAGGGCGACCTGCTGATCGAGCCCAAGCCCCAGGAGCCGACCAAGCACCAATACGATTACGACAGCGCCACGGTGTTCGGCTTCCTGCATGAGTTCGGCCTGGAGCATGAGATCAAGGTCAACATTGAGGCCAACCACGCGACCCTGGCCGGGCACAGCTTTCATCATGAGATCGCCACCGCCGTGTCCCTCGGGATTTTCGGCAGCATCGACGCCAACCGTGGCGACCCGCAGAACGGCTGGGACACCGACCAGTTCCCAAACAGCGTCGAGGAAATGACCCTGGCCACTTATGAAATCCTCAAGGCCGGGGGTTTCAAGAATGGCGGCTACAATTTCGATTCCAAGGTACGCCGCCAGAGCCTCGATGAGGTGGACCTGTTCCACGGGCATGTGGCGGCCATGGATGTGTTGGCGCTGGCGCTGGAGCGGGCGGCGGCCATGGTCGAGAACGACCGGTTGCAGCAGTTCAAGGACCAGCGTTACGCCGGCTGGCAGCAGCCGCTGGGCCAGGCGGTGCTGGCGGGGGAATTCAGCCTGGAATCCCTGGCCGAGCATGCCTTTGCCCATGAGCTGAACCCGCAGGCGGTGAGTGGTCGGCAAGAGATGCTGGAAGGTATTGTGAATCGCTTTATCTACCGCTGACTGTGTGACATGCGGGCTTTTTTTGTGGCGAGCTGGCTTGTTGTGGCGAGCGGGCTTGTTGTGGCGAGCGGGCTTGCCCCGCGTTGGGCTGCGAAGCAGCCCCAGAACCAGGCGCCTCGATGTGTCAGGTGAAAACATGCCGCCGGGAAAGGGGCCGCTTCGCGCCCCAACGCGGGGCAAGCCCGCTCGCCACAACAGCTCACTTGCCACAACACGCTTCATCGCCACAAGTACGGTGTTTGCCTAGAGTCTTTCCAACAACAATAAAAGGACGCATAACCATGAAACGCACCCTCATCGCCACTGCCCTTGCCCTGTTCGCCCTGCCGGTGCTGGCCGACTCGGCCCACCCGAAGATCGGCTTCTCCATCGATGACTTGCGCCTGGAACGCTGGTCCCGCGACCGCGACTACTTCGTCGCCGCCGCAGAGAAACTCGACGCCAAAGTCTTCGTGCAATCCGCCGATGCCAACGAGCAAAAACAGATCTCCCAGATCGAAAACCTGATTTCCCGCGGCGTCGATGTGATCGTCATCGTACCGTTCAACGCCACCGTGCTCACCAACGCCGTCGCCGAAGCCAAGAAAGCCGGGATCAAGGTGGTGTCCTATGACCGCCTGATCCTGAATGCGGACATCGACGCCTACATCTCCTTCGATAACGAAAAGGTCGGCGAAATGCAGGCCAGCGGCGTGCTGCAAGCGGCGCCCAAGGGCAACTACTTCCTGCTCGGCGGCGCGCCCACCGACAACAACGCCAAGGTGCTGCGCGAAGGCCAGATGAAAGTGCTGCAACCAGCCATCGACAAGGGCGATATCAAGGTGGTCGGCCAGCAGTGGGTCAAGGAATGGAACCCCACCGAGGCCCTGAGCATCGTCGAAAACGCCCTGACCCGGAACAACAACAAGATCGACGCCATCGTCGCCTCCAACGACGCCACCGCCGGCGGTGCGATCCAGGCCCTGGCCGCGCAGAAACTGGCGGGCAAGGTGCCGATCTCCGGCCAGGATGCCGACCTGGCGGCGGTCAAGCGCGTGATCGACGGCACCCAGACCATGACCGTGTACAAGCCGCTCAAGCTGATCGCCAGCGAAGCCGCCAAACTCTCGGTGCAACTGGCGCGCAATGAGCAACCCACCTACAGCTCGCAGTACGACAACGGCAGCAAAAAGGTCGACACCATCCTGCTCACCCCGACCCCGCTGACCAAGGCGAACATCGACCTGCTGGAGAAAGACGGGTTCTACACCAAAGAGCAGATGGCCGGGCAGTAAGCGCCATGGCCGACTACCTGCTGCAAATGAACGGCATCGTCAAACGCTTTGGCGGGGTCAACGCGCTGAACGGCATCGATATCAAGGTGCGGCCGGGGGAATGCGTCGGCCTGTGCGGCGAGAACGGCGCCGGTAAATCCACCTTGATGAAGGTGCTGTCGGCGGTATATCCCCACGGCACCTGGGACGGCGAAATTCTCTGGGACGGGCAGCCGCTCAAGGCCCAGTCGATCAGCGAAACCGAAGCGGCCGGTATCGTGATCATCCACCAGGAACTGACCCTGGTGCCCGACCTGTCGGTGGCCGAAAACATCTTCATGGGTCATGAACTGACCCTGCCGGGCGGGCGCATGAACTACCCGGCGATGTTCCACCGCGCCGAAGCCTTGATGCGCGAGCTCAAGGTGCCGGACATGAACGTGGCGCTACCGGTGTCGCAGTACGGCGGCGGCCACCAGCAACTGGTGGAAATCGCCAAGGCCCTGAACAAACAGGCGCGGCTGCTGATTCTCGACGAGCCCTCCTCGGCCCTGACCCGCTCGGAAATCGAGGTGCTGCTGGACATCATCCGCGGCCTCAAGGCCAAGGGCGTGGCCTGCGTGTACATCTCCCACAAGCTCGATGAGGTGGCGGCGGTGTGCGACACCGTTGCGGTGATCCGCGACGGCAAGCACATCGCGACCACCGCCATGGCCGACATGGACATCGCACAAATCATCACCCAGATGGTCGGCCGCGAGATGAGCAACCTCTACCCCACCGCACCCCATGCGGTGGGCGAGGTGATTTTCGAGGCACGCAACGTCACCTGCCATGACGTCGACAACCCCAGGCGCAAGCGCGTGGACGATGTGTCCTTTGTGCTCAAGCGCGGGGAAATCCTCGGCATTGCCGGGCTGGTCGGTGCCGGGCGCACGGAGCTGGTGTCGGCACTGTTCGGTGCCTACCCCGGTCGCTACAGCGCCGAGGTGTGGCTGGACGGCCAGGTGATCGACACGCGCACGCCGCTCAAATCGATCCGCGCCGGGCTGTGCATGGTGCCCGAGGACCGCAAGCGTCAGGGCATCATTCCCGACTTCGGCGTGGGCCAGAACATCACCCTGGCGGTACTCGACACCTACGCGCACCTGACGCGCATCGACGCCGAAGCCGAACTGGGCAGCATCGACCAGCAGATTGCACGCCTGCACCTCAAGACCGCCAGCCCGTTCCTGCCGATCACCAGCCTGTCCGGTGGCAACCAGCAAAAGGCCGTGCTGGCGAAAATGCTGATGGCCAAGCCTCGCGTGCTGATCCTCGATGAGCCCACACGCGGGGTGGACGTGGGCGCCAAGTATGAGATCTACAAATTGATGGGTGCGCTGGCGGCCGAGGGAGTGTCGATCATCATGGTCTCCTCGGAGCTGGCCGAAGTACTCGGCGTATCCGACCGCGTGCTGGTGATCGGCGACGGCCAGTTGCGCGGCGACTTCATCAACGACGGGCTCACCCAGGAACAGGTGCTCGCCGCGGCGCTCAGCCAACACAATAATAATGATCGGAAGACCGCGTAGATGAATCAGCTCAAACAGCTGTTTACCCGCTACAAAATGCTTGCCCTGGTGATCGCCGTGGCGGTGATCTGGCTGTTTTTCAGTTGGCAGACCGAGGGGGGCTTCCTTACACCGCGCAACCTGTCCAACCTGCTGCGGCAGATGTCGATCACCGGGATCCTGGCGTGCGGCATGGTGCTGGTGATCATCAGCGGCGAGATCGATTTGTCGGTGGGCTCGTTGCTCGGCTTGCTGGGCGGGTTGGCGGCGATCCTGGACGTGGTGTATCACGTGCCGCTGTTGGCGAACCTGAGCCTGGTTGCCCTGTGCGGTTTGATGATCGGGTTGGCCAACGGCTACATGACGGCCTACCTGCGTATCCCGTCGTTTATCGTTGGCCTGGGGGGGATGTTGGCGTTTCGCGGGATTCTCCTGGGGATCACGGGCGGTACCACCATTGCGCCGGTGTCGCCTTCCTTGGTGTATGTGGGCCAAGGGTATTTGCCCCATTCGGTCGGGATCGGCCTCGGTGTCTTACTGTTTGCCCTTACCCTGTTCCTCACCTGGAAACAACGGCGCAACCGCGCACTGCATGGCCTGGCCGCGCATTCATTGGTGCGTGATGTGCTGCGCGTGGTAGTGATCGGCGCGGTGCTGGCCGGGTTCGTCACCACCCTCAACAGCTACGACGGCATCCCCGTGCCGGTGCTGCTGTTGCTGGTACTGCTCGGTGTATTCAGCTACGTCACCAGCCAGACCGTGTTCGGCCGCCGGGTGTATGCGGTGGGCAGCAATATGGAAGCCACGCGCCTGTCGGGCATCAACGTGCAGGCAGTGAAACTGTGGATCTTCGGCATCATGGGCGTGATGTGCGCGCTCGCCGGGTTGGTCAACACCGCTCGCCTGGCTGCCGGCTCGCCGTCGGCGGGTAACATGGGTGAGCTGGATGCCATCGCCGCGTGTTTTATCGGCGGCACATCGATGCGCGGCGGCTCTGGCACGGTGTATGGCGCGTTGCTCGGGGCGTTGGTGATTACCAGCCTGGATAACGGCATGTCGATGCTGGATGTGGACAGTTACTGGCAGATGATCGTGAAGGGCAGCATTCTGGTGCTAGCGGTTTGGGTGGATGTGAGTACCCGCACAGGTCGGCGCTAGGAACGCAGGATTAATGTGGGAGGTGGCTCGCCCCGATGGCGGTGGATGAGTCAGCTTACCTCTAGCTGACTCATCCACCGCCATCGGGGGCAAGCCTATAGCGATAGAGCACAAGCCATCTGCCAGCCCGCAAATCCAATCAGACACACCCCGCTCGCTCGATTGAGCACACCAAAACCTGAACGTTCAGCAAACAGCTTCTTCATCCCCCCACCCCCTGCTGCATACAACATTTGCCCGAGAAACGAGCCCACTAGAACACCCAGCAAATTCCAGTAGATTCCCTGCCCCTGAAGCTGGGCGCCGCTGGCGATGGCATAGGAAGAAATCGCCGCAATGGTGAACGGGCTAGTCAACGTCAGTAAAAAGACCGGTACAAATCCTGCGGTGCACGTTATCTGCATCGTGCCAGCAGCGTTCTTGAATGTGGTAACACCAAGATAAAGGAGGTAGGCAATCGCTCCCCACGTCAATAGCTGATGATTGGCGACCCAAAATGCTTCGACCACCTTCAAGCCTGTAAAGGCGACAGCTGCAAATACCGCGTCGGCAACTGCCGCCCCCAGGGCTGCGGGCAATGCACTGCGAAAGCCAAAGACGATGGACTGCCTTAGAATGATCAAGGCTATCGGTCCAACGCTTATTGAAAGCAGTGTCGAAAATAGCATTGCACTCAGAAAGTCGTGCATTTACCTCACAATCTCTCTGAACATTTTTTTCTTTGCCCGACAGTGCGGACACTGAAAATTGTCGTCTAGCTCGCCCCACCTTGTTCCTGCCTCAACGTCGACTAGAAGCTCACCCAATGCCTCGGAATAAACGTAGTGACAGATCTGACACTCATAAGACTTATACATGTAGACAATCTCCAGAATTCAAAGACTCTGCGGGTCGGCAAGGCGACGATTAAGTGCCGAAAACATATGTTCAAAACCGTCCATGAATGCCATCGCACCGCGCATGGCTTGTGGAGCGATACCTGGGTTTTTCTCCAGGTATGAAATTACGATCTCCCGCCCGGTCGCTACGTGCATGGGTTCGACTTCGCAGTGGATAGCGAAGAACGCCAAGACCGGGTCTTCCTCATCCACCAAGCCATACTCACGGGCGTATTTTTTAAACCCTTCAAGAAAGTACTGAAACTCTCTGGACGAGGTCATTTCCGAAGCCAAATGAAAACCCAACGCTTCGCCCAAAAACTCGGAGCGGTACATCCTATGCGTGTTATTCCCCATCGCAGTACCCTCTGGGAGTACGTTAGACGGATTAAACAGATCAGCATCGGAAAGCCCCAGATGAGTCGTCAGTTGTTTAAACATCTGATGATGGGTAGGCAGCATATGTTTACTATGCTGGTGCAGACCATACTCATCAACCGAAGCATAAAGAATATGCGCAGCCTTGGCTGTGCCATTCCACATATCCTCCTTGATCCATTCATCCGTAACACGTGCAGCCAACGCAACGATTCCCGCAGGCACGTCTTTAAAAAAAGCCCAAAGGGTGCCAAAAAACAAGGCCATACCCTGATGCGTCAGAGGACGAGCAGAGATAATCTCGCCGAATTTTTCAAGTTCCCTAAGCGCGGCATGCCGGACAATTGCATTAGCCACCTCGTTGTAACCGGCCTCGCACACTCTATAAATCTCATTCTTAGAGAGCCTTTCATTTGATCTGTTTTTTACTGAATTTTGAGCATCCATCATTTTCATCCTTGTTTTTATAAAAAAATGATTTCACACCTTTTAAAGCAAGCGATTAAATTATTTATCCGCACATAAATCTGTCAAGCCAAAACACCTCATGATTTTGTATCACACATCTTAAACGCTCACTGTAGAGCGTTCCTGCACGATAAAAAAAACCGCCAGCAAACCAGCAACTAAGTCCTACCGATAATACTGTAGGCTGCGTTTGTAAGACGAATACCATCCGAAGGAAATTCCCATCACCAATTAAACCATCCATTAGTTTATTTATTCATCAATTAAACATGCTCGCACTGACACACCCTGCTCTACACCGCCAGCTTGCTCGACAGTGCTTCGGCCACCGAACTGGATTGCGGTTAAAAAAGTGGGAGGAGGCAAGCCCCCTCCCACTTTTGCATCGGTTTACACCAGATGATCAGGCTGACGATTGCACGGCAGTCACTGGCTCAACACTACATCGCGCATCGCCGGGATGTAGCCATAGTCATAAGCCTCCTGCACAAACGAACGATCGCCCTTCAACACAATCCTGACCGTCGGCGCTTCGGTGCCGCCGATACGGTAGTCATCGCCGGTGGTGGGCACACTGTCGATAAACGATGTCACCAGGCCGTTGGGCATTACACAGTGGGAGTATGTCTGGAAGGGCTGCGAAGGCGGATTGCCGAGCACCAGGCCGGAGGCGTTCATCGGTGTGTAAGGGCCGAACAGCCGGTCGCTGACGAAACCATACACGCCATCCGGGCCCGTCACGCCGTCCGCGTAGGTGAACTTGTGACTGATGGTGAACAGGTAGTACTTGTTGTCCTGGAACACATAGTGCGGCCGTTCGGTCTGGTCGTTCACACCAACGGCGGTCACCAGCGGTGGCAAAATCTCCCACTCGTCACCGTTGAGGTCTTTGGCCACCGCAATGCCGATGCAGCCGACCTGATAACGCGCACCGCCGACATCTTCATGCCCGGGCGGCACCAGGCCTATTTCATTCGGGCCTACTTCGTGTGTCCCGCGCTCGCCGGCAACGTTGCCTTCGAACACCATGTACAACCTGCCATCTTTTGGATCGATAAAGGGGCTGGGATCGCGAAAGTTCCAAGTCGAATTTTGCGCTTCGGTTTGGTAATAGATACCGTCGGCATCAAACAACGATTTGACCTGATCAAAGCCCCGCAGGGTCACGCCGGTATCCGAGGTGACCACCTGGCCCCTGACTTTGGCAATGGTGGCGCCCGGTGTGACGCAGGTGTAATACAGGTCGATATCGCCGTTGTTATTCAGCAGGATCGGTGTACCTGCCCATTCCCGCGTGGTCGGCGAAACCCCTTCGGCCATGACACGGCCGCCGAAGATCCAGTCCTTGCCAGTGCGCGAATACCAGTAGCAGATACGCGCATGGCCATGGCGGTCTTCCCAGTCGCGCTTGATGTCGTAACGGCCATCGGCGTTGATGAATTGTGGATCATGGGGGCGACGATCAGCCGTCAGGGTGAAGATCACTGACCAGCCATTGACCGATACCACCGTACCATCCAGTTCACGCAAGGGCATGGTGTCCCAGATAAAGACCGTGTCACTCATGACAGGAAAGTCAGGACTCACTAACGGCTGTGTCGTCGTCGGGTCATTCTCATTAACTTTCAGCGCATCGGCCCGTGTCCAGCGAGTGGGTGTGTGATTCGCATGTTTCATGATGATGTCCTTTTGCTTACGCTTAAGTGACAAGCGAAGATTAAATAGCACATGACAGCCAACAACTTGATAGTGGCTGAAAGAGCAAGGGATAGTTGGCTCTGCAAGTGCGAAACAAGGTTTAACATGGAAGCCTGCCTGTCGCAACATGAAGAATTATTTAGATTATAAAGGCCATCACTGTATTTATATCCTTGATATAAATACAGTGGCACTCGCGTTAATTGATCACTAAGTAGAAAGCTAGCTAATCAACTACCAAAGACCAGTGCAACCGACTGGGCGCCGGCATTCTTCTGGGTAAAATCCTTGGCTTGTGCGGCGGTCTTCAAGGTATAGCCATAGTTGGATGAGGCTGTCCACTGCGCCTTGGGCGACTTCTGATTAGTGATTGGCGGCACGCTGTTGATGTCGGTGAAGGTCCCGTTGCCCTTGTCATCCAACATGCCTTTATTTTGGCTGCCTTCGCCAAAGTAGTTACTTTCAGAAAGGATGTTGGCATTTTGTGCCAGGGTAAAACCGAGGTGGAAGTTATTGATGTAGTTGTTGTACACATGAAAATAACCGTAACGCATCAAGCCAGGCGCACGCACTTCCATGTTATCGAAGCGGTTATGGCACAGTGTCAGGCGTGGGTAACCATTGAACGCGGCATTATTATCATCCGCCGGGTGACCGAAGATCAGACCATACTTATGACTGCCAAAGAAGCAGTGACTGATGGTGGCATAATCGGCCTTTTCCCCGATATACAGCAGTTTATCTTCGCTGCCGTCAGTGGTGGACCAGCTGTGCCCGACGAAAGAGCAATGGTCGATCCAATACTTGCTGCCGTAGTTCAAGTAGACCTGGATATCGTCATTGGCCTTGATACTTGCCGAGTGCTTGAAGATAAGATTCTGCAGAATGATGTTCTGCGACTGCGCCGTTGCACGCAGGTGAATATTCTCCAGGGTGCGGTCCTGGAACGAGCCAATCAGGGTCTTGTTGGCACCCATGTTGACTTTGGTCAGGCTCGACGCCGAGATATTACTGTTGATCACCAGTACCCGTGGGGTGGTGTCGCCGATATTGGCCTTGAGTTGATCGAGCGTGGTGATACTGACCACAGGGCCGGACCAGCCACCTGTCACTTTTGCCGCTTGGGCGAAACCGATCAGACCGGTGAGTTTGCTTTCTGGGTAGGACATGAGTTCCCTCTCTATCAATAAAAATGGCTCGGTAAGACGAGCCTGTGCATCAAGTTAATCCGTTAACTTGCACACAGTGTCTGGCAGGACTGAGGTTGCCGGTGTTGGTCGATCAGCGCTTAAACACTGTGTTTATATACAGTATTGTGCATTCGCACGACCGTCAACCCTCAAGTGGAAAACAATCGAAAGTGGGAGGGGGCAAGCTCCTCCCACGTTTGCCCTGCTGTGTTCTTTTGGCCGTTATTTGGACACCGGCATCGCAAACTCCGCGCCCTGTTCGATGCTTTCCGACCAGCGCTGCATGATCGACTTTTGCTTGGTATAGAAGCGCACGCCCTCGGTGCCATAGGCGTGCATGTCGCCGAACAAACTCTTCTTCCAACCACCAAAGCCATGCCAGGCCATCGGCACCGGGATCGGCACGTTGATGCCGACCATGCCCACTTCAATGCGCCGTGCAAATTCGCGGGCGATGTTGCCGTCGCGGGTAAAGCAGCTGACGCCGTTGCCGAATTCGTGGTCGTTGACCAGCTTGATCGCCTCGGCAAAGTCATTCACGCGCACGCACGCCAGTACCGGGCCGAAGATTTCTTCGCGGTAGATGCTCATTTCCTGGGTGACGTGGTCGAACAGGGTCGCGCCGAGCCAGAAGCCATTTTCCAGGCCGGCTTCGGTCGGCACATAGTCGCGCCCATCGAGCAGCAACTGCGCGCCGGCCTGCACGCCTTGTTCGATGTAGCCGCTGATGCGCTCCAGGGCGGCGCGGGACACAATCGGGCCCATCTCGGCCTTGAGGTCGCGGCCGTCGGTGATGCGCAGGTGCCTGGCGCGCTCGGTCAGCGCCGCGATGACTTTGTCGCCCACATCGCCCACCAGCACCGCCACGGAGATGGCCATGCAGCGCTCGCCGGCACTGCCGTAGGCGGCCCCCATCAAGGCGTCGACGGTTTTGTCGAGATCGGCGTCGGGCATTACCACCATGTGGTTTTTTGCGCCGCCCAGGCCTTGCACGCGCTTGCCGTTGCGCGCACCGGTCTCGTAGATGTACTGGGCAATCGGCGTGGAGCCGACAAAGCTCACGGCCTTGACGTCCGGGTGCTCGATCAGCGCATCCACCGACTCCTTGTCGCCCTGCACCACGTTGAACACGCCTTTGGGCAGGCCGGCTTCGCGCAGCAGTTCGGCCATGAACAACGAGGCGCTCGGGTCGGTGGGGCTTGGCTTGAGGATGAAGGTGTTGCCCGCCGCGATGGCGATCGGGTACATCCACATCGGCACCATCACCGGGAAGTTGAACGGCGTCACACCCGCCACCACGCCCAGCGGTTGGCGCATCGTCCAGTTGTCCATGCCGCGGGAAACCTGGTCGGAATGCTCGCCCTTGAGCAGGTTGGGGATGCCGCAGGCAAACTCCAGGATATCGATGCCACGATCCACTTCGCCCTGGGCGTCGGTGAAGACCTTGCCGTGTTCGGCGACGATGATGCGCGCCAGGTCGTCCTTGCGCTCACGCAGCAGGTGCAGGTATTCGAACAGCACGCGGGCACGGCGGATCGGCGGGGTGTCGGCCCAACCGGCGAACGCGGCCTGGGCGGCGGCGACGGCTTCGGACACGGTCTGGCGGCTGGCCAGGGCGACACGGCCGGTCTTTTCGCCGGTGGCCGGGTTGTAGACGTCCTGATAGCGATCGTCGCGGGACACGCGCTGGTCGTTGATGTAGTGCTCGATGGTGGTGGTCATGGCAGTAGATCCCAGGTGGATAGCGTTGGGGACCACGATAGGCTTTCGATTTGTTCCAAACCAGAGCAGAATCCAGAACTTATTGTCCAGCACAGCGAACAATCCACCCATGGAAAAATCCGAGATCGAAGGGCTGTGGACCCATATCCACTGGCTGTCGGTGCTGGAGGAACAAGGCACCTACACCGCCGCTGCCGCACGCCTGGGCGTGAGCAAGTCGGCGGTGAGCCAGCGTATTTCCGACCTGGAAAAAGCCACCGGCACGCGGCTGGTCACCCGCACCACGCGCAGCGTCAGGCTGACCGATGCGGGGCTGTCGTTGACCCGTGAAGTGCGCAGCGCCTATGAGCAGATCGCCCGCAGCTTTTCCTCGGTACGCGACTCGGTTGGCGAGATTCGCGGGCTGGTACGGCTGACCGCGCCGGTGGCGTTCGCCCGTCAGCAATTGGTGCCGCACTTGTCGGAATTCCTGCAACAGTACCCGCAGGTGCGCATTCAACTGGACGTGTCCGACGCCCTGAGTTCACTGGCCGCCGAAGGCTACGACCTGGCCGTGCGCCACGGCTTCCAGGTGCCGGAAACCCATGTGGCCTGGAAGCTGTGCGATACCGGCTCGGTGCTGGTCGCCACCCGGGAATACCTGCAACGCCACGGCGAACCGCGTGAACCCGGTGATCTGTGCGCACATAACTGCCTGTTCTACCCTCGCGGCGCCGACCAGCCGGCCTGGACCTTCGAGCGTGGCACTAAAAACGTCGAACGCCTCACCGTGCCCATCGCTGGCAGCTTCGCCACCAACAACAGCGAAGCCCTGCGTGATGCGGCCCTCAATCACCTGGGCATCGCCCTGCTCCCCGACTTCAGCGCCCACGCCGCCCTGGCCGGCGGCAAGCTGGTGCAGGTGCTCAAGGGCTGGACGCTCAAGGGCGCGTTTGCCGACGAGATCTATTTGATACGACCGTATTCGCCCCATGTGCCTAAGGCGGTGAGTGCGTTGGTGGGGTTTCTGAAAACTGAATTGTCGGGTGGGTTTCGCTTTACGAGGTGATCTTTTACGCTTGCCCAACGAAACTAAAAGTCCATAATAGACAAATTAGTTTACTTGCGGAGAACCCCATGTCCAGCACACCCCATGTGATCCACCAGGCCCAGGCCCGCGAATTGCTCGGAAAAGTCGATGTGCCGCAGATCCTGCGCAAGCTGTTCCAGGACCTGGCGGCCGGGCAAGCCGTGCAGCCAGCGCAGCAACTGGTGGAGTTCCCGCACGCCGCCGGCGACTTTATCAACTACCTGGGTGTGCTGGCCGAGGATGGGGTGTACGGGGTCAAGACCTCGCCCTATATTGTGGGTGAGCAAGGGCCACTGGTGACCGCGTGGACCTTGTTGATGTCGATGCAGACCGGCCAACCCCTGCTGCTGTGCAATGCGGCCGAACTGACCACGGCCCGCACTGCGGCCACCACAGCGCTGGCGGTGGAAGCATTGGCGCCTTTACCAGCAAGGCGCCTGGCGATCATTGGCAGCGGCAAGGTGGCGCAGGCGCATTTGCACTACGTCAAGCAACTGCGTGACTGGCAGCACATCAGCCTGTTTTCCCCCAGTCTGGGCAACGCCAGCGCCGAGGCTATCGCCCACCTCAAAAACCTGGACCCACGGGTGTTCATCGCCGACAGCTGCGAGGCGGCCGTGGACGACGCCGATGTGATCCTGCTGTGCACCTCGTCGGCCGGGCCGGTACTCGACCCTGCCCGCTTGAGCAAACCGGCGCTGATTACCTCGATCAGCACCAATGCGCCCCGCGCCCACGAAGTGCCGCCCCACAGCCTGAACGCGATGCAGGTGTTCTGCGACTATCGCCAGACCACCCCGGGCGCGGCGGGTGACATGCTGATCGCCGCCGAGCAAAACGGGTGGGACCCGCGTGCCATCGTGGGGGACTTGCCCGAACTGCTCAGCGAATGGGTGCAACCTCCGACCTACGACCGTCATGTATTCTTCCGCTCCATCGGCCTGGGCCTGGAAGACATCGCCCTGGCCAATGCCCTCTGGAGACAGCTATGAACCACGCAGATTTCATCATCATCGGCGGCGGTATTGCCGGCGCTTCCACGGGGTTCTGGTTGTCGCAGCACGGCAAGGTGCGGGTGCTTGAGCGCGAAAGCCACCCGGCCTATCACTCCACCGGACGTTCGGCGGCACTGTTTACCGCCGCCTACGGCACCCCGCAGGTGCGGACGCTGACCCTGGCCAGCCGGGCGTTTTTCGACAACCCGCCGCCCGGTTTCTGCGAACACCCGTTGCTCACGCCCCGGGGCGAAATGACCGTGGATTTCATCGGCGATGCGGCCGAGTTGAACACCCAGTATCAGAGCGCCAAGGCCACCGTGGCCGAGGTCGAACTGCTCAGCGCCGACGAGGCCTGTGCGAAGTTGCCGATCCTGCGCCGGGAAAAAGTCCACGGCGCGCTGTATGACCCCACCGCCAGCGACATCGACACCGACGCCCTGCACCAGGGCTACCTGCGCGGTATCCGCCGCAACGGTGGCCAGGTGCATACCGATAGCCACGTACTCGGCTTGAGCCGCGACAGCGACGGCATCTGGCAGGTGCAAACCCAGGACACAACCTACACTGCGCCGGTCATCATCAACGCCGCCGGCGCCTGGGCCGACCACATCGGCGGTCTCGCCGGGGCCGCGTCCATCGGCTTGCAGCCCAAGCGGCGTTCGGCGTTCATCTTCGCCGGCCCCGACGGCGTCGACAGCCACCGCTGGCCGATGCTGGTGGCGCTGGACGAATCCTTCTACATGAAACCCGACGCCGGCATGTTCCTCGGTTCCCCGGCCAACGCCGACCCGGTGGCGCCTCAGGATATTCAGCCCGAAGAGCTGGACATCGCCATGGGCATCTACCAGATCGAAGAAGCCACCACCCTGACCATCCGCCGCCCGACCCGCACCTGGGCCGGCCTGCGCAGCTTCGTGCACGACGGTGATCTGCTCGCGGGTTTTGATCCGGTGGTACCGGGGCTGTTCTGGGTCGCGGCACAGGGCGGTTATGGCATCCAGACCTCACCGGCCATGGGCCAGGCCAGTGCCGCACTGGTGCGCGGCGCAGCGCTGCCGGAGGCGCTGACACGCTTCGGCCTCGACGCTGGTATGCTTTCCCCTGCCCGCCTGGAGCCCCATTGATGAACACCGCTGAACAAGACACCGTCATGCAGAACTTCCGCGCGATGGCCGACGCCATCGCCACGCTGTTCTTCCCCCACGCCGAAGCGGTGCTGCATGACCTGCGCTCGCAAAAAGTCGATTACATCGCCAATAACCTGTCCAAGCGCAGCATCGGCGATGACTCGGCGCTGGAGGACATGCTCGACGCCGACGTCAGCGAGGTCAATATCGGCCCGTACGAAAAGCTCAACTGGGATGGCCAGAAAATCCGCAGCCTGAGCACCGTGCTGCACGACCACGAGGGCCGACGCCTGGCGGTGCTGTGCATCAACCTGAATATTTCACTGTTTGAAAACGCCAAAGCGGCGCTGGACCTGTTCCTGTCGCCGAGCAAGCTGATCCCGCAGCCGGACTCGTTGTTTCGCGATGACTGGCAGGAGCGCATCAACACGTTTTTGCATGCCTGGATGCGCGAGCGGCAGTTGAGCCTGAATGTGCTGACCCGCGACCACAAGCGTGAGCTGGTGCTGGCCCTGCACGCCGAGGGGGCGTTCAAGGGCAAGAGCGCGTCGAACTATGTGGCCAATGTACTGGGCATGGGGCGGGCGACGGTCTACAAGCATCTGAAGGAACTGAAGGGCTGAGGTGCGCACGACGCATTTTGTGGCGAGCGGGCTTGCCCCGCGTTGGACTGCGTAGCAGGCCCATCTTTGGGGTCGCTTCGCAACCCAACGCGGGGCAAGCCCGCTCGCCACAACAAGTCCGTTGACCTCAGGGGTTCTAATTGGCCGCGCGACAGCGCGCGTGTACCTCTCAATCGCCGTAGATGTCGGCCTTGAAGTACTGCTGCGAAATCTTCTGGTACTCGCCACTGGCGCGAATGCCGTCAATGGCCGCATTCAACTGGCTGACCAATTCAGTATTGCCCTTGCGTACCGCGATGCCGGCGCCCTCGCCCACGTATTTCGGGTCCTTGAGTTCCGGGCCGACAAAGGCATAGCCCTTGCCACGGGGCATCTGCAGGAAATCATTCAAGGGGATGGTGTCGGCAAAGATCGCATCCAGTCGCCCGGCAGCCAGGTCCATGTAGATCTCTTCGTTATTGCCATAGCGCTTGACGTTGATGCCCTTGGGCTCGAACACCTCGGTGGCGTAGCGATCCGTGGTGGTCGCACGCTGCACCCCCACCGTCTTGCCCTTGAGGCTGGCGTACTGGTCATCCACCACCGCCCCCTCCTTCATCACCAGGCGCGATGAAGTGAAGTAGTACTTGCGGGTGAAATCCACCGACTTCTTGCGGTCTTCGTTGATGGTCATGGACGACAGCGCCATGTCGATTTTCTTGACCTTGAGGGACGGAATCAGACCGTCGAACTCACCTTCGACCCACACGCACTTGACCTTCATCTGCGTGCACAGCGCATTGCCGATGTCGTAGTCGAACCCGACGATCTTGCCTTCCTGGGTCTTGGAGGCGAACGGTGGGTAAGCCGCCTCGATACCGATGCGCAGGGTTTTCTCGGCGGCGACCAAGGGGCCGGATGCAAGCAGGCTCAAGGCCAGGGCGGTAATGAGGGAGCGTTTCTGCATGATCGTGGTCTCGCAAGTTGTTGTTGGTTTGGCAAGAGTGAGAAAGAGATGAATCGTGCACTTTTGTACATATAATTCCATCTTGGACTTTTACGTCTCAATCGTCAATCTCACTGCTGCCTGGCGCGACACCCATGACTTTTTTGCACAACGCACCGGTGTTTTTGGGCGTTCTGCTCTGATTTATGCGTGCCTATACTCGGTCCAGCCTCTCGGCTAAACCGAGGGTCAGTCCCCACAACAATAATTAAGGACAGCCACCATGACCCAGCCCTTCCTGGCCGCTCGGGATTTTCTGCTCGCTCACCGCACCGACTACGCCACTGCCGTCCGGGACTTCCGTTGGCCGCAACTGGATGCATTCAACTGGGCCTTGGACTATTTCGACACGATGGCCGAGGGCAATGCGGCGCATGCGCTGTGGATCGTCGAGGAAGACGGCAGTGAGCAACGCTACAGCTTCCAGCAACTGGCCACGCGCTCCAACCAGGTGGCCAATCACTTGCGCGCGCTCGGTGTACGTCGCGGTGACCGGGTGCTGTTGATGCTCGGCAACGATGTGGCGCTGTGGGACACCATGCTCGCCGCGTTCAAGCTCGGTGCCGTGGTCATTCCTGCCACCGCCCTGCTGAACCCCGACGACCTGCGCGACCGCATCGAGCGCGGGCAGGTGCGCCATCTGGTGGTCGGCGAGGCCCACGTGCCTAAATTCGACGGGCTGGCAGACGGTTGCAACCGCATCTGCGTGGGCGCGGCACCGCAGGGTTGGGTCGCCCACAACGCCGCCTTTGAATACCCCGAACAGTTCGAGGCCGAAGGCCGCACCCTGGCCACCGACCCGATGCTGCTCTATTTCACCTCCGGCACCACGTCCAAACCGAAGATGGTGCTGCACAGCCACCAGAGTTACCCGGTGGGCCACCTGTCGACCATGTACTGGATCGGCCTGCAGCCGGGCGATCTGCACCTGAATATCTCCTCGCCCGGTTGGGCCAAGCATGCCTGGAGTTGCCTGTTCGCCCCCTGGAATGCCGGTGCGTGCATCTTTATCCATAACGTCGCGCGGTTCAGCGCGCCGGCCCTGCTCAGTGCCTTGGAACGCTACGGCGTGACTAGCCTGTGTGCGCCGCCCACGGTATGGCGCATGCTGATCCAGGAGGATCTTGCCAGCTATAAATCGCGCCTGAGCCTGCGCGAATTGGTAGGCGCCGGTGAGCCGCTGAACCCGGAAATCATCGAGCAGATCCAGCACGCCTGGGGCCTGCCGTTGCGCGACGGTTTCGGCCAATCGGAAACCACCGCGCTGGTGGGCAATACCCCAGGCCAGGTGCTCAAGCCCGGTTCCATGGGCCGCCCGCTGCCGGGCTACCAGGTGGCCTTGCTCGACCCGGATGGCATTCCCGGCAGCGAAGGCGAAGTCGCCCTGCCCCTTGACGTGCGCCCTCTCGGCCTGATGCTCTGCTACGAAGACAGCCCGGAGAAAACCGCCGAGGTCATGCGTGACGGCTACTACCGCACCGGCGACACCGCGCAGGTCGACGCCGACGGCTACATCACCTTCGTCGGTCGCGCCGACGATGTGTTCAAGGCCTCCGACTACCGCATCAGCCCGTTCGAGCTGGAAAGCGCCTTGATCGAACACCCGGCGGTCATGGAAGTGGCCGTGGTGCCGAGCCCAGACCCGCTGCGCCTGGCCGTGCCCAAGGCGTTCCTGATCCTGGCCCACGATGCTGCGGGCGACGCCGAACTGGCCCGGCACATCCTGGCTTTTGCCCGCGAGCACCTGGCGCCGTACAAACGGGTGCGGCGTATCGAGTTCGTCAGCGAACTGCCCAAGACCATCTCCGGCAAGATACGCCGCGTGGAGTTGCGCCAGATGGAGGTGGTGCGGCGCCAGGGCGATACGCGTGGCGAGCGGGAACACTTCGAGGAAGATTTCGCTTAACCAAAGCCCCGTAATGCAGGTGGCTGCACTCGGCGGGGCGCGCTGCGCGCCAGTCGATCGGGCCACCTTGAAACGATTGACCAGGCGTTGCTGCTGCTCGGCCAGGCGCGCCAGCTCCTGGCTGGTAGCGGCCGTCTGTTCAGCCCCGGCACTGACCTGGTTCACCAGGTCATTGATCTCGTTGACGTTGCGGTTGATGTCCTCCGAGACTGCACTCTGCTCTTCGGCGGCCGATGCGATCTGCATGTTGCGATCACTGATCCCCGACACCCCTTCGGCGATCTCTTGCAGCAACTCACCCGCTCGTTCCACCTTGCTCGCACCGTCCTGCGCCTTGCCCAGGGTTTCTTCACCGCTACACACCGCTCTACGCCCGCCATGCCCATTCATGCCCCCGGTCCAAGCTTGTATTGACCTGGGTCAATCGCCGCTTCGATAACACCAGACTGGCTCATTTCTCTTGAATACTTGCCTGATCCTCCGACTTATCGATTAACGGATAGATAGCCCTTGCGCGCTGGTCTAGAGTTCGACAATAAGCGGCCACTGCGTTCACACCTAAAACAGGCCGCACCTACCGATGATCAGCAGGTGAGCCATGGAATTACGAATCAACCAAAAGGCCTATCAGGTCGATGCCGATGCGGACACGCCATTGCTGTGGGTGATCCGCGATGACCTGGGCCTGACCGGCACCAAGTACGGCTGCGGCCTGGCCCAGTGCGGCGCCTGTTCGGTGCTGGTGGACGGCAATGTGGTGCGCTCCTGCGTCACACCGGTGGCCGGGGTGGTCGGGCGTGAAATCACCACCATCGAGGCGATTGAAGAGGACGAGGTCGGCAAGCGTGTGGTCGCGACCTGGGTCGAGCAACAGGTGGCGCAATGCGGCTACTGCCAGTCCGGGCAGGTGATGGCGGCCACGGCGCTGCTCAAGCACACCCCCGCACCGAGCAAGGCGCAGATCGACGCCGCCATGGTCAACCTGTGCCGCTGCGGCACGTACAACGCCATCCATGCGGCCGTCGACGCCCTGGCCAAGCAGGAGGGCGCGTGATGAACATCCTCGACGAACTGCTCGACGCACCGGTCAACCTGTCACGCCGCCGCTTTCTGGCGAGTACCGCCGTAGGTGCGCTGGTCATCGGTTTCGGCCTGCCATTGGGCTCGGGCCGGGTACAAGCCGCCACTACCGCTGAACGCGGCACCCAGGTGCCGGCGTTTCTGGAGATTCGCCCGGACGGCACGGTGCGCCTGCTCAGCCCGTTCATGGAAGGCGGGCAAGGCACCCATACCGCCATGGCGCAGATCGTCGGCGAAGAGCTGGATGCCGACCCCGCCACCTTCATCGTCGAGGCCGCCCCGCCTGGCGAAGCCTATGTGGTGATGGAAAACGGTATGCGCATCACCGGCGGCAGCATGTCGGTGCGCATGAGCTACCCGACCATGCGCCGCCTCGGCGCCCTCGCCCGCGCCATGTTGCTGCAGGCCGGCGCCAAACAATTGGGCGTGCCGGTGGGCGAACTGACCACCCAACCTGGCCGAGTCGTGCACGCGGCATCCGGCCGTTCGCTGGGGTATGGCGAACTGGCCAGCAGCGCCCTCGACATGCCAGTGCCCGATCCTGCCAGCATCACCCTGCGCGACCCGAGCCAGTTCCGCTGGATCGGCAAGCCGGTCAAGCGCCTGGACGCCTACGACAAATCCACCGGCAAGGCGCTCTACAGCATCGACCTGAAAGTCGACAACATGCTCCACGCCGCCGTCCAGCATGCGCCACGCCTGGGCATGACCGTGGGCAGCCTGCGCAACCAAGCGCAGGTCGAAGGCATGAAGGGCGTGCATTCGGTACACGTGCTGCCGGGCGCGGTGGCGGTGGTGGCTGAACGCTGGTGGCACGCCAAGCGTGCGGTGGAAGCGGTCCAGGTCGACTGGCAGGAAGCGGCGGCCGACTCGACGCTACGCGTGATGCCGGCGGACTTCTCCAGCGACAAGCATTTCGAGTTCCTCGCCGCCCAGCAGGGCCCGGCCCGTGATGACGAAAACGAAGGCGACGTGGCCGCCGCGCTGAAAGGCGCCAAGACCCAGGTCGAAGCGACGTATCACAACCAGTACCTCAACCACGGCCAGTTGGAGCCGCCCTCCGCGCTGGCCCGGTTCAACCCGGATGGCACCCTGGATATCTGGCTGCCCAACCAGGCGCCGGACATGTTCCGCGCCGATGTCGCCAAGCGCACCGGCCTGGACCCTGCGCAGATCAACCTGCATTCACCGTTGCTCGGCGGTTTTTTCGGCCGGCATTTCCTGTATGACTCAGCCAACCCCTACCCGCAGGCTATCGCGCTCGCCAAGGCGGTGGGTCGTCCGGTCAAGCTGATCTGGAGCCGAGAAGAAGAGTTCCTGCGCGATGTATTGCGCCCGGTGGCCGTGGTCAAGTTCCGCGCCGCACTGGATGACAAAGGCCTGCCGGTGGCCATCGAAGCGGTAAGCGCCACCGAAGGCCCGACCGAAGCCCTCGCCGGCAAACAGGGCGACAAGATCGACCCTACGGCGCTGGAAGGATTGTCGGGCAAGTCCTACGCCATCCCTAACAAACGCATCGCGCAGATCTACGTCAAAGGCGCGCCCATGCTCGGTTACTGGCGTTCGGTGGGCAATTCGCTGAATGACTTTTTCTACGAGTCGTTCCTCGACGAACTGGCGGACAAGGGCAAACAGGACCCCTATGAACTGCGCCTGCACCTGCTGCGCGACAACCCACGGCTGACCACCTTGCTGCAAGCGGCGGTTGAACTGTCCGGCGGCTGGAAGCGCGGCCCCTTCACCGCCGAAGACGGCAGCCGGCGTGCACGCGGCGTGGCCATGGCCTCGCCGTTCGGTTCCCACACGGCGGCGATTGCCGAGGTGTCCATCGAGAATGGCAAGGTCAGGGTGCACGATATCTGGCAGGCCATCGACCCGGGCAGCATCGTCAACCCGGCGATTGTCGAGGCACAGGTGAATGGCGCGGTGGCGCTGGGCTTGTCCCAGACCTTGCTGGAAGAAGCGGTATACGTGGACGGCAAGCCACGGGCGCGCAACTACGACCTGTATCCGATCCTGGCACCGGCGCAGATGGCGCGGGTGCATGTGCGGGTCGTCGAGAGTGGCGAAAAGATGGGTGGTATCGGCGAGCCGCCGTTGCCTGCCGTGGCACCGGCCGTGGCGAATGCGGTGGCGCAATTGACCGGCCAGCGTGTTCGCAGCCTGCCCTTGAGCCGACACACCTTCAGCTGACTTTCAGGAAATGCCCATGAACAACCGTCGATTCGCAAGAACCGCAGGCTGGCTGGCGCTGCCCTGCCTGGTCGCGGCAGGCCTGCTGGCCTGGTACGTCACCCGTGAGCCCGCCACACCGTTTGCACAAGCACCGGCCACCGCCACCTTCGAGCCGGCCCTGGTCAGCCGCGGTGAATATGTCGCGCGTCTCAGCGACTGCGTGGCCTGCCACAGTCTGCCGGGCAAGGCGCCGTTCGCCGGTGGCCTGGAAATGGCCACGCCGTTGGGGGCAATCCATGCCACCAACATCACTCCGGACAAAACCACCGGGATCGGCAGCTACAGCCTGGCCGACTTCGACCGTGCGGTACGCCACGGCGTGGCACCGGGGGGTCGACGGTTGTACCCGGCGATGCCCTACCCGTCCTACGTCAAGCTCAGCGACGATGACGTGAAAGCGCTGTACGCGTTCTTCATGCAGGGCGTGCAACCGGCCAACCAGGCGAATATCCCCAGTGATATTCCCTGGCCGCTGAATATGCGCTGGCCCATCGCGCTGTGGAACGGCGTGTTCGCGCCCACTGCAACTTATGCAGCCAAACCCAACCAGGACGCGCTGTGGAACCGCGGCGCCTACATCGTCCAAGGCCCCGGCCACTGCGGCAGTTGCCACACGCCACGCGGGCTGGCCTTCAACGAGAAGGCGCTGGACGAATCCGGTGCGCCGTTCCTCGCCGGTGCCCTGCTCGACGGCTGGTATGCACCGAGCCTGCGCCAGGACCCCAACACCGGGCTGGGCCGCTGGGACGAGGCGCAGATCGTGCAGTTCCTCAAGACCGGGCGCAATGCCCATGCGGTGGTCTACGGCTCGATGACCGAAGCGTTCAACAACTCTACGCAGTTCATGCAGGACGACGACCTGGCCGCCATCGCCCGCTACCTCAAGTCACTGCCCGGTGACCCGCAGCGCGACGGCACTCCTTGGCAGTATCAGGCGGCCGCCACCAACCCGGACGCCCCCGGCGCCCACACCTACGCCACCCGCTGCGCCTCCTGCCATGGCCTCGACGGCAAGGGCCAGCCCGACTGGATGCCGCCCCTGGCCGGCGCCACCTCGGCCCTGGCCAAGGAAAGCGCCTCGGCGATCAACATCACCCTCAACGGCTCGCAACGCGTGGTAGCCGCCGGCGTGCCGGACGCCTATCGCATGCCGGCGTTCCGCGAGCAACTGACCGACCAGCAAATCGCCGAGGTGCTCAGCTACGTGCGCGGCACCTGGGGTAACAACGGCGGTGCGGTGGATGTGAAGGCCGTGGGCAAGTTGCGCGGGCATACCGACCCGGCGAGCAGCAGTCCGATCATCTTGCATATGCGCTGAGTTCAGGACTTCAGGTTTTTCACACTGGCAAACGTTGCCTCGCCCCGCGCCTGCTCCAATACATTCATTGGCGCGGGCGCCGGCAATGTGTGCAACGCCGGCTTGAGCACGATGGACCGCTCGCTGTCCGTGACGGAACGCTCGTCACTGGGGGGCACGCCGAAGTACTCGCGATAGCACTTGGAGAAATGCGGCGTGGACACAAAGCCGCAGAGCACGGCCAACTCGACGATTGAAATGGGTGTCTGCTTGAGCAACTGCCGCGCGCGGATCAGCCGCAGCCGCAGGTAGTAGCGCGAGGGCGAACAGTGCAGGTACTTCTGGAACATGCGCTCAAGCTGGCGACGCGACAGCGCGACATACGCCGCCAGTTCATCCAGGTTGATCGGCTCTTCCAGGTTGGCCTCCATCAATGCCACGACTTCCTGCAGCTTGGGCTGCTGGGTGCCGAGCATGTGCTTGAGCGGTACGCGCTGGTGGTCCTGCTCGTTGCGAATACGCTCGTAGACAAACATGTCCGAGATGGCCGCCGACAATTCGTGCCCGTGCTCACGGCCGATCAGGTGCAGCATCATGTCCAGGGGCGCCGTGCCGCCTGAACTGGTGAGCCGGTCGCGGTCGAGGGTGAACAGGCTGGAACTGACGGTCACCCGTGGAAACGCCTCCTGCATCGCCGCCAACCATTCCCAATGCACGCTGCATTCATACCCGTCGAGCAAGCCAGCCCGCGCCAACACAACGCTGCCGGTGCAAATCCCACCCAGTCGCTTGGCATAACGCGCCTGGCTGCGCAGCCACTTGACCAGTTCGCCGGTCACGGTGCCCTGGATGCCGATGCCGCCGCACACCATCACAATGTCGGCGGGCGGCACGCTGAGGATCGAACCGTCGGGCGTGATCGGCACACCGTCACTGGCCCACACCGGGCTGCCGTCCGGGCTTGCCGTGTGCCACTTGTAAAGCTCCTGGCCCGACAACTGGTTGGCCATGCGCAACGGCTCGACCGCTGCCGCCAGCGACATCAGGGTGAACTGGTCCAGCAGCAGGAAAACAATACTGCCGACCGGGCGGCCACTCATGATTGCGAAACTGCGGCCACCGGTTTTTGCGTGGGTTCCGGGTGCCGGGCGGTGAGCAAGCCGATCAAGGAAATCATCAGGGCCAGGACGAGGGTCGAAGAGACTTCGAAACGGTGTTCGGGCGTGACCAGCATCACCGTCAAGGCCGCGCAGATGAACGCGATGACCAGCCAGGTCAACCACGGAAACAGCCACATCTGGAAGTTCAGTGTGACCTTGCGCTGGCGCAGGGTCTTGCGCATGCGCAACTGCGAAACCGCGATCACCAGGTACACCAGCAAGGCGATGGCCCCCGAACTGGCCAGCAGGAACTGGAACAGCCCGGCCGGCATGAAGTAGCTGAGCAGGGTCACGCCCGCGCCCAGGATGGTGCTGGCGATCACCGCCGCCCTCGGCACACTCGCCGCCGAGGTCTTTTTCATCAGCGCGGGTGCATCTCCTCGCTTGCCGAGGGAAAACAGCATGCGCGAGGCAATGTAGATCGAAGAGTTCATGCAACTGGCCACGGCGATCAGTACCACCCCATCCACCAGCAGCTTGGCGTGGGGAATGTTCATCAATTCCAGTGCACGCTGATAAGAGCCGACCGAGGCCAGCAACGGGTCATCCCATGGCACCACGGAGATCACCACGAAGATCGACAGCAGGTAGAACACCCCGATGCGCCACATCACCGAGCGCGTGGCCCGGGCGATGTTCTGCGCCGGGTTGCTGGACTCGGCCGCCGCAATGGTGACGGCCTCCGTGCCGATAAAACTGAACATGATGGTGATAAAGGCGCCGACCACCGCCGACAGCCCGTTGGGCGCAAACCCGCCATGGTCCTGCATCAACTGGCCAAGCCCACTGGCCTCGCGTTCCGGCACCCAGCCCATCAGCACCGCAAAGCCCACGCCGATAAAACCGATGATCGCGATCACCTTGGCCATGGCGAACCAGAACTCGAATTCGCCGTACTTGGACACGCTGAACAGGTTGGTGACCACCAACAAAAAGATCGACAACAAGGCAAACAGCCAAGCGTCGATCTGCGGGAACCACTGGTTGAGGATATGCCCGGCGGCCAGGGCCTCGATGGGGATCACCAGCACCCAGAACCACCAGT
>Ga0068851_10000102_pt1 | contig 45906 bp, 38 predicted proteins | sample KBSCornC12_FD_66588 | JGI IMG/M metagenome (GOLD analysis project Ga0068851, IMG submission 66588) | Corn rhizosphere microbial communities from Kellogg Biological Station, Michigan, USA - KBS Corn C1-2 | ecosystem: Host-associated > Plants > Roots > Rhizosphere > Soil ...
CCCCAGTTTGGCGCGAACGTGGTCCTAACAACAGATGTGGACGGACCCGTGCAATCATGATTGATTCGCTTAATCATAATCGTATTTGGATCGGCGGTGTTTCAGGTGGACTTTGGCGGACAGAAGATATTACACAAGCTGATGTCCAATGGGATAAACTGGGTATTTATTTTGAAAGTTTAGCCATCTCAGATATTGCACAGGATCCAAATAACTTATCGACCTATTATGTCTCTACAGGAGAAAGTTATACAGGTGATGTTCAGGGTGCCGGCATATTCAAAACTACTGATGACGGAGCAACCTGGACTTTAATGCCTTCCACAGCTGGCTCAAGTAATGTGCTTGCAGAAGTAAATGAAATTTACATCCATACCAATGGTGATCTCTATGCAGCCACTTCACAAGGCGGTTTGCTAAGGAGCCAGGATGGTGGAAACGTTTGGGAAAAAGTTGCCGGTACGAGTTTGAATGGTCAGAGCAGCAATAATTTTCATGATTTCTTTTACAACAAAGTCAACCAGACTTTTTATACCTGCAATGATTTTGATATCATGAAATCAGCCACGGGTAATCGTGGTGATTGGGTAAGTATCGGCAGGAGTGGAAATGGATTCATGGATAATGTAACTCGGGTTGAATTCACAGTTTGTCCATCTGATCCTGATGTTATCTATGCTATTGGAAATGTCAATTCATTTTCATCCAACACATTTGTGACTAATGATGGAGGTGCTAACTGGTCCTCACATGCTGCTCCGGATATTTTTGGAGGATATGGACAAGCCTGGTATGATCTTGATATAGCTGCAGATCCGTTCAATTGTTTTCGCATACTGGCTGGTGGCGTAGTCTTATCAGAATCAACTTTCCAGGGATTTAGTTGGAAATCCGTAGGAGATAATGTGCATTCTGATCATCACAACATTACTTTCGATCCTGACATCCAGGGACGCGTTTTATTTAGTAATGATGGTGGTATATGGTTTAGTACTGATGGCGGACAGAATGTTACAGATAAAAGTCTTGGTTATGTGACTACGCAGTTTTATTGCTGCTCCATTCATCCTGATGCAGGTTCGCCTTACGTTATGGGAGGAACACAGGATAATAATTCACTCATCATTGACGATGCAGGACTGTCTCCATCCAGGGTAGCTGCCGGTGGTGATGGTATGTTCTGTTTTATCGATCAGACTACACCCAACATTCAAATGGTTTCCTCTCAATACGGGAATTATCAATTATCGCGCAATGGTGGACAAACGTTTGGATTTGGAGCCAATGCCATGGGAGATTTTGTCAATCGTTCAGGCTACGACAGCCAGGCACATATTCTCTATGGACAAACCGGAAATAGTGGTTCAGATTTTTTTAGATGGACCATTGCCTCTGGAGCTGTTGATTTTGTCAATATCACTAATTATACGCTGCATGTCACTGCTGTGCTTGCCGATCCCAATGTTCCGAACCGGATTTACTTTGGTGGTAGTGGTGGTAGAGTAGTTCGTGTCGATAATGCTAATGTGGAAGGGACGACAGATGTAGCTGGCGCCTCTCAATACTTTGCTGATCTGCCAGCTGGTGCCGACGTTTCCAGTATTTATATGGACAACCAAACTTCGAATGATGCTTTGATCAGTTTGTTCAGTTTTGGCGCAAGTCTCAAAAATATTTGGTTGACCACGACAGGTGGAACCGAATGGCATTCGATTGAAGGCGATCTACCTGATCTGCCAGTGCGTTGGGCCATTTTTGATCCGGCCGATCACGACAAAGCTATGATAGCAACTGATGCAGGTGTTTGGGCGACTGATGATATTGATGGTGATAACACCCATTGGGTACCTACTGATCCGGTCAACGGAATGCCTTTCGTGCGTGTCGATATGCTGGTGGTGCGTAACAGTGATAAAGTTGTTCTTGCCGGCACCTATGGCAGAGGCTTGATGTCAACAGATGTGTTTGCTATTCCCTCACCGGTGATCCTTACCCAACCGATCGCTTATGAAGGGCAAAGTGTGCTCATCGATGGTTCTGCTTCTGTCAACACACAAAGCTATCTCTGGGATTTTGGAGATGCAACCACTTCTACTCAAGCGAAAGTCAATCACGTTTACAGCACACCTGGAATCTATACTATTAAGCTGATCATTAATGGTAACCCGGATCTTAAGCAAACTAAAGTCATTAATATCCTTCCTTATCTACCCGCTCCATACGAGCCAGGGGATCTGAATTATGGAGGAGACTTTGAAACTAAACCCGAGCATTTTGCAGCGTATTCACCGAATGGCAGCAAATTCTCACGTGGTATTTCAGACAAAGCCGGAAAAGATGGAACACATAGTGGTTCCAATGCATGGGTGCTCGATATCAATAATGCATTGTATCAAAATAATTCCCGTTCAGAATTGTATACACCGATGTATGATCTTTCTACACCGGGATTGTATGAATTAAAATTCTGGACCAAATACGCTGTGCAAAATCGCAACGATGGTTTCCAGGTAGAATATTCACTGGATGGCGGAGCTTCATGGACGCAATTAGGAAGCAAGGATGATACCGGTTGGTACAACTATCACAATACAAATCTTGCTGATGGCGCATTCCCTGAAGGCAAATCCTATTTCACCAATGCACAATTGAATTGGACACAATACATTAAGGATGTAAGTTTCCTCGTAGGTCAGGCTAGAGTGAGTTTCCGTTTTGTATTCCGTTCAGATGGTTCTGATCCTGCACAAGGTGTGGCTATTGATGATTTTACCATATCCAAGTATGAAGGTGAATTGCAGACCACAGTGACCATATTCAATGCTGAATATACCAGTGACCAGGAAATCACGCTCAACTGGACGACCGGTATTGAATATCAGTGTAAAACAATTACTGTTGAAAGATCTTACACTGGGCTTGGTTTTACTCCGGTAGGACAAGTAAATGCAAAAGGAGTGGTGAGTACATTCCCACACACTTACACGACGACAGATCAGAACCTGCACAATGTCATTTACTATCGTTTGCATGTTGTGAATGAAAACACAGCAATTCCATATTTCTATGAATTCTATTCGGATACGATTATTGTTCGTCGGAATACGGAAGCGGATATAGTGCAAAATGTATTGACCAATCCTTTCAAGGATAAAATATTTGTGAGTTTCACCAGTATTATCGACCATCCGGTTACGGCCAGGTTGTTTGATATGTCTGGTAAATTAGTTCGCCAGGAAGTGACTACTCCAAACAGTATTTCTTATACGATGGATGACCTTCACGTTCCGCAAGGAGTATATATGTTGGCTATCCAGGTAGGAGATGGTGAAATCAAATCGTATAAATTGTTTACGCTGGGCTATTGATCAGCGTTTAAAAATATTGATAAGTAGAAATGGCTCCTCAATTTGAGGGGCCTTTTTCTTTGAGGGGAGAATTTTTTTAAAAAAATATTGAAAAAGGGGTAATGTTTCGGGGATCTCGAGACACTAGCCATAAAGGACGATGCCTTTATGGTGAATAAGGGATAAAACAGTTTTCTTGGAAATCTTAAAAAAATTCCGAGGTGGGTGGGGTTTGCCTTACTGATTGCAGAAAAAGGATTTCACAAGATTACTAGTGGTTGTCGCAAAACGCCCGTCACGGGCCAAAAGGATTTCGACGAAATCATAAAGATTGATCGTCGCGGAAAGAGTTTGTCTTTTCACTCCCTGCCAACTGCCAACTTTCCCTTACTCCTTACTCCTTACTCCTTACTCCTTACTCCTTACTCCTTACTCCTTACTCCTTTCCCCTTGATCCGTTGCTCCGTTACTCCTTACCCCTCGCTTTTCATATCTTTGCCCCTCTACATATCCAAACCGACTACTTAGTCCCATGCTCAATCTCATTTTATTCGGCCCTCCAGGCAGTGGAAAAGGTACGCAGGCTGAAAAACTGGTGGCCAAATATCACCTCGTCCATATCTCCACCGGCAACCTCTTTCGCGAAGAAATCGAAGCCGGCACTGAATTGGGCAACCAGGCCAGCACCTACATGTCCAAAGGCGAACTCGTGCCCGATGAAGTAACCATAGGTATGCTCCGCAATAAAATGACACATCACCCGGATGCCAGGGGATTCATCTTTGATGGATTTCCACGCACCACACCACAGGCTGAAGCCCTCGATACTTTATTAGATGATATGGATCAGCCTATTGATGCTCTTATCATGCTGGATGTTCCGGAAGATGAAATTGTAAAACGATTACTACTGCGCGGCAAAGATTCCAATCGTCCCGATGATCGCGATGAAGAAGTGATCCGCGTTCGTTTCCAGGTGTATCAATCAAAGACGGCACCGATCTACGATTATTATGATGAAGAGGGTAAAGCCTACATCGTTCCCGGTCTCGGTTCAATCGATCAAATCTTTCAAAATCTTTGCGAGACCATCGACAGTCTCCACGCTTAATGTCTGATCAAAACTTTGTTGACTACGTCAAGATTCATGGCAAGTCCGGTGCGGGCGGTGCTGGCTCTGTGCATTTTCATCGTGACAAGGTAAGTGCCTATGGCGGCCCCGATGGCGGCGATGGTGGACACGGTGGCAGTATCATCTGCAGAGGTAATGCTCAACTCTGGACCTTACTGCATCTTAAATACCGCAAGCATGTTATCGCGAAAAGCGGTGAACGCGGCTCAGGTAATCTTTGTACCGGAGCCGATGGTGAAGATGTTATTCTCGAAGTTCCACTTGGAACCGTTGCAAAGGATGCAGAGACTTTTGAAGTCTTGTTTGAAATCACTAAAGATGGGGAAGAACATGTCCTGATGCCCGGTGGAAGAGGAGGACAAGGAAATAATCATTTCAAATCGCCTACTAATCAAACACCGCGCTTTGCGCAACCCGGGGAACCGTTAGTGGAAGGCTGGAGAATACTTGAATTAAAAATACTCGCTGATGTTGGATTGGTTGGTTTTCCAAATGCAGGCAAATCAACTTTACTTGCTGCTATCTCTGCTGCAAAACCCAAGATAGCTTCCTATGCTTTTACTACACTCACACCAAATCTTGGTTTCGTCGCTTATCGTGACAATCGTTCATTTGTGATGGCGGATATTCCAGGTATTATAGAGGATGCTCATTTAGGAAAAGGGTTGGGTCATCGCTTTCTTCGTCACATTGAACGTAATGCTGTGCTGCTCTTCATGATTTCCTGTGAGAGCAATGATATCAACAATGATTTTCAAGTTCTCCTGCACGAATTGGAGATGTATAATCCGGAACTGCTGGATAAACCTCGCCTGCTTGCGATCACGAAATGCGATCTCATCGATGATGAGATGCAGGAACTTCTTCTACCGTCGCTGCCGGAAGGTATCGATGCCATCTTCATATCCGCAGTCACGGAATACCGGCTGATGGAGCTTAAGGATAAACTCTGGAATCTACTCACGGCATCCTAGATCAGGAATTAAGATTTCATTGGGCTTTAGCCCTGCCTGTCAGGCTCCATTATTGCCTAATTTGGTAGGGTGAAACCCAGGACATTTTTTTATTTTTTATTCTTCAGCTTCTCCTTATTCCTGGTCTCCTGTCAGAAAAAGGAAACAGAGATCATCAACGGTGACCTGGCGATCATTCCGCTTCCTGCCAACCTCGAGAAACAAACAGGATATTTTACTATTGATGATGATACATGGATTCAATCCGACAGTTTCTCCAACTCGGGTTTTAATCCGATAAAAGTATTTTCTGAAATTTTTCAAAAGAAAAGTGGATATGCTATTCGGACAAAACATGAAAAAATGCACAAGGATGATGAAAAGCATCTCATCCTGATCATCCATTCTGACGAACATCTGCAGAAAGAAAGTTATACACTTCATATTTCACCAGTAGGCATTATCATCAATGCCAATAGTGCAGCTGGTGTGTTTTATGCTTTTCAGACATTGCGACAAATCATGCGAATTGATGTTGTGGCTGATGCTGATGATCAACTCCGCTCATGGCAGGTTCCTTCTGTGGATATAAGCGATCAACCTCTCTTTTTATACAGGGGTTTGCATCTTGATGTATGCCGACACTTTATGCCTGTTGATTTTGTAAAAAAATATATTGATCTCCTGGCGTATTACAAGATGAATCGCTTTCACTGGCACCTGACAGACGACCAGGGATGGCGCATTGAAATTAAACGATATCCAAAACTCCAACAGATCGCAGCCTGGAGAGATCAAACATTGATTGGACACGCTGGTGATTCAATTCCAAAATATGATGGCAAACGATATGGCGGATTTTATACACAGGAAGAAATAAAAGAGGTTGTTCGCTATGCAAATGACCGCGGTGTTACAATTATTCCTGAAATCGAAATGCCCGGACATGCGATGGCCGCATTGGCTGCGTATCCTGAATTGAGTTGCACATCAGGTCCTTTTAAAGTAGCACAGACCTGGGGTGTGTTTGATGATGTGTATTGTCCGACAGAGGAGACATTTACTTTTTTGGAAAATGTATTGGATGAAGTTATCGCGCTTTTTCCTTCAACCTACATTCATATTGGCGGTGATGAATGTCCAAAGGTACGATGGAAGGAAAGTGATTTCTGCCAGGCGTTGATGAAGAAAGAAGGTTTGAAGGATGAAATGGAATTGCAGAGTTATTTCATTCAGCGAATTGAAAAATATCTCAACGGCAAGGGGAAATCGATAATCGGTTGGGATGAAATATTGGAAGGCGGCCTTGCTCCGAATGCTACCGTCATGTCATGGCGAGGTATTGATGGCGGCATTGCGTCTGCAAAATCCGGACATGATGTCATCATGACACCGGGAGACTTTTGTTACTTCGATCATTATCAGTCAGCGTCTAAAAAAGAACCATTAGCTATCGGTGGATTGACTACAGTAGAAACTGTTTATTCGTTTGACCCGATTCCGGAAGTGCTCAATCCTGAGGAAGCAAAACATATTTTAGGAGCGCAAGGAAATCTTTGGACAGAATATATCACAATTCCGGAACAAGCAGAATATATGGCTTATCCCAGGGCAATGGCACTTGCCGAAGTGCTTTGGACTCCTGTTGAAAGGAGAAGCTGGCCATCATTTCTGGATAGACTCCATCACCAGACGGATCGGCTGGACGGGATGAAGGTGCATTATGCTAAACATTTCATGACGGCTGAGAGCCAGAAATAACAGTTATTTCCCGAAATCCTCATTTCCCACCTTTCAAGGTGGGGAAATACGGACACCCAGTTAAAAACCCAACAATTTAAACTCCCAATTCCCCACATTTAAAGGTGGGGTAAGCAGGTCATTTGGCATTATCTTTAATATATACCCAACCATTTCCCCTCATTCCGGGTCTATGTCAGAAATAAATCAAGTCAGATGAAATCCATTCTTTCCTTATCCTTCATTCTCCTGATAGCCGCAACCTTCTTCATGACTGGCTGCCAACAGGATACCTGCACACGTACCCAGGAATACACTGCTTTCCAGCCGGTATACAAGCTCCTCGAGGACATGCGTGTACCTGTGAAATACGAAAGCCCTACCGCATTGACCAGCCCGGGTAAGATCTTCTACTATAATGGTTACCTCTTCGTCAACGAAATGAATACGGGTATCCACATTTATGACAACACCGATCCATCCAATCCTAAAAACATCGGCTTTCTGAATATTCCTGGCAACCTGGACATGGCAGTTCATGGTCATTATCTCTATGTGGACAGCTACCTTGACCTTGTAGCCATTGATATTGCAAATCCAGAAGCTCCTGTAGAAGCAGAACGAGTCAATGATGTGTTCCAAAGTTTTTATTCCTTTTCTGATAATATCGGCTACCTCGTTGAATACAAACCAACCCTTGTCAAGCAGACTATTGATTGCAGCAACTCCAATTGGGGCAGTGGAATATGGTTTGATAATGGCGGGATGCTTTATACTAAGGACGCTTCCTTTGGAGGAGCTTTTGACGTGAGTTCCAATTCATCTGTAACTCCCAGCGTTGTTGCTGGTGGATCCATGGCCAGGTTCACTGTAGATAATAATTATCTCTATACCATAGATCAGTCTTCAATCAAAGTATTTAATGTTGAAAATGCTAAACCGGACCTCAAAAATGATGTTGCCGTACAATGGGGTATCGAAACGCTTTTCCCAATGGACGGTAGCTTGTTTATCGGTTCAAGCAGTGGTATGTTGATCTATGATATTTCAAATCCCGAACTGCCGGTTTACAGATCTACATTCAGTCACGCATCAGCTTGTGATCCTGTGATTGTTTCTAATAAAGTTGCCTATGTCACATTGCGCGATGGCAACAATTGCAATGGATTCACCAATCAACTGGATGTACTTGATGTTTCTGATCTCGATAATCCTTCCCTGATTCGTTCTTATCCAATGGATAATCCGCACGGTCTTTCAATTGTAGACAATACGCTCTATCTATGTGAAGGCAGATTTGGTTTAAAAACATTTGATATTTCGAATACGCAAAAAATTGATCAGAACTTATTGGATCATGTTTCCGGTTTAACCGCTTTTGATGTCATCGTACTTCCTCCTGGAAATCATGTGATGGTCATCGGCGAAAGCGGTTTGTATCAATTTGATGCTACGGATAGAAGTGATCTTAAACAATTGAGTATGATTGAAATTGGGAAATGAAAAGGAGTTGGCAGTCGGTAGTCGGCAGTCTGCAGCAGTGAAAATCAAACTCACAACTCACAACTCAATATTCACAAATGAAATTGGTTAAACGAAACATATTACTTCTGCTCTTCGCAATAGGATTCGTCGTGAATCTTAATGCACAAATAGACACAACAACAAGAGGAGACCTGGTCGATATAGTCTGGTTGCGAGGCGGAAGCAGGTTAACAGGAACTATCATCAAATGGGAACTGGCTAGGGGAATGGAATTTAAGTTGGCGACAGGAGCGGTGTTGATCATTCCCAAAAGTGAGATTGACAAAGTGTACCAGGATGTAAAATTTGATGCAACGTTGCCTTCTTCGCTGTCCTCTATATCCTTGGCAAGAGAGCCGAAACCTTATGCATTCAAAGAACATGGTTTGTATCAGTCATTTTCAGCGTTTCTGAATTTTTCAGATCCGGGAGGTGCGGGATTGCATTATTCCATTGGACATCGATTTAGTCGAATGTTAGGAGTAGGAGCAGGATTGGGAATCGAGTCGAATGATTTTTTTAATGACCGTGATTTAGTGCCGGTGTTCGCAGAAGCGAGAGGATATTTTATGCCGGAGAAAATTTCACCCTATTATGCGCTTAAGATCGGATACGGATTTGCTTTGAAGCATGACTATTCTGATGAGATTGAAGCGAAAGGCGGACTCTATTTTGCTCCGGAGATTGGTGTAAGGTTTGGTGGCAGAGCGGTCAACTATTACCTGGGCATGGAATATAAAATTCAAAATGCAACCTATGTCAATAATTTTGGCTGGGGTGGTGAAGGAACCTTTACCGATAAAATAACCTACAGGCGTTTGGAAATGAGGACGGGACTTGTGTTTTAGATTCACTAATTGGTTCCCTTCGGCTACGCTCAGGGACCAATGGCAATTTACTTTGAATCCAAATGAATTCTTCGACTACGCTCAGAATTGAATTCGACTTAAGAGTTTGAAAATAGTAAGTACAATAAATGAGAAATGTAAAATATAAATATGGCTTATTCTCAATGATGGCTTTGATTGCGATGTCATTAATTGCCTGCGAGGATAAGAAATGTGGTGAGCCTGTTGACGATACACAGCACTTCATCTTTGGTCATTTCTATGGTGAATGTGCAGGGGAGGGATGTGTTGAGATGTACAAACTGGAGAATGGTCGACTTTATGAGGATGACCTGGACCAATATCCTAATTTTACCACTCCGATTGAGGCCCATTGGAATGAACTGCCGAATGCCAAGTATGAAGCTGTCAAGGATATTGAAAATGATTTCCCCAATCAGCTATATAGCGAAACAGGACATGTTCTGGGTCAGCCAGATGCAGGCGATTGGGGAGGCATTTATGTAGAAAAAACAATTACAGGTGATTCAGCTACTTATGCTGGTTTCTGGTTGTTGGATAAAAATGAATACAACATGTCAGACATGTACAATGAATTTGTGGATAGTATTGAGGTGAAGATTATGTTAATTCAATAACGACTTACGAATGACAATTTACGAATGAAGACTCTCGATTACTCACTACTCACTATTCACTACTCCCTACTCACTGCTTGACGGACCTGGATCTCATACAAGGCTGCATCCGCAATGAGCGGAAGTGTCAGGAAAGGCTGTACAAGAAGTACTTTCCGACCATGATGGCTATGTGTATGAAGTATACGAAAGATGAGGACAAAGCATTGTTGATCTTGAATGATGGTTTTCTTAAAGTGTTTCAGAAGCTTGGATCATTTCGTCATGAGGGATCACTGGAAGGATGGATCAGAAGGTTGGTTTATCACACGTTAGCCGATTTTTATAAAAAAGAAAACAGTTACATACGCTTTATACAATTTGACATGCCGGATCATCTTGAAGTGAGCACTGCTCCATCAGATGATTTGGAATTTCAGGACCTCATCGGCCTGTTGGATAGAATTCCGGGTCGCTCAGCCGAAGTATTCCGGTTGTTTGCGATCGAAGGCTATTCACACGATGAGATCGGTACGATGATGAGCATCAGCATCGGGACATCAAAATGGCATCTGTCCAATGCCCGTGAAAAATTACGTTCCATTTTAGTCAATGAAAATCATGCAAGAACAAACTCATTATAAAATAACACCCGAACAAGGCTGGTCACAAATGAAGACCATCCTCGATCAGGAAATGCCTGCAGAAAAACGTTCGCGGAGGATGATTGCATTTTGGTGGTCACTGGCAGGTATTACACTTATCGGATTGACTGGAGCATTTGCTCTACGATCAGATTTTATGTCTGCTAAGTCCAAAACTGAATCACCTGCACAACAAGTAGTTCCAAAACAAACTGCGCCTGCTGAAAGCATTCCACCTGATCAAAAGACTGCAGGTAGCAATAAGGATTTTACGATGAGTACGTCTAAGCAGGAGTCCACTCCATCAGGCAATGAATTGGCAATGAATGCCTCCTCTTCCAAAAAGGAAATTACATCTACCTCTTCCAAAGCAAACCAATATTCCAAAGCACGACATCCAAAAAAATCAAATTCGACATCAAAACGTACAATTTCAACAGCTGAACAAAATACTTTGACTGAAAGCAATACTAGTTCGCCAGCCACTGAAAACGTAACAAGTACATCATTCACTGCAAGCGCAAACGAAAATGTAAACGAATCTATAGCCATACCTGCTGAGGTAAAAGATGTTATGGCCACAGAACCAATTCCTACTTTGGATATGGCGTATTTCACCATTCCAGAAAATGAATTAGGACCTATTCAGGCGAGCGAGTTTATAGTCATCAAGAAACATGCTGTCATGATTAATCCAACAGTCGAGGGTAATGTTCTTTTTGGATTTCATGGTGGTGCTGGAGCTTATGCCGGTGCGGGAGCTGACCTTAAATTGAGTTCGAAGTTCAGCCTGACTGCAGGATTAGGATATAGGACATTTGATCCGGGTGCCCATTTGTTTTCAACTGCGAAATCTGATTTGAGTGGTGCGCCGGCGAATAATGAGTTGGTGAGAAACGACACCATCTTCGACGGGTTTTATGTAGCTGCCGAATCGATCAATAATGCAACGTACCAGGATCTCGATCCTGTCATTGAATCCCTGCATCAATGGCAGGCCCAACTAGGTGTGGATTGGAAATTTTCAAAACGTTTCTCTTTGGAAACTGGGTTAGGCCTTGCTTTTTTGACTCAGGGATATAGTGAATACCCAATTGTGCCTTTCAGTTATGCGACACCAAATTCCAATACAAAAATCAGTAACTCATTAGAAGACTATGATGTCATTCGCAAGACGATGGCTTCCTGTTTTGCCGGAGTCAGTTATCATATCGGCAGGCACGTGGCTGTAAAATTGCAGTGGATGCATACCTTTCAGCCCTACCTCAATACGGAAAATAGCACTGGGGCATTTGTTTCCTATCAGCAACGTGATGATTTCATTCGCGGCATTACATTGGGAATGAAATATTCCTTCATGTAAAAGGAAGCTTCAGAAATGATGGCTTAAACATCGTTTACCAGAACAACAAAGACCAGAAATTTATTTAATCATTGCTTTACCACCACTTAGGTAAGGCGTTTAATGCTATGAATCAAATGAAAAAATATTTTCAGGTACTTTGTGTGACGTTTTATTTCGCGACTTTTATCGCTTGCGATAAAAATGAAAACACTGATCCGTCTACAGAGAAATATTTCCCGCAAGTCAAAACGATTATTCAAAACAATTGCTTGTCCTGTCACAGTTCAACAGGAACCTGGCAAGGTCGTCCGGTGGCATTCGACAATGATGCTGCAATAGCGGAACAGTATATGGCGATTAAGGCTGCTGTTGCAGATCCAATTTCTCCTGTGAATAAACGAATGCCTCAGGGTGGAACACTTTCTGCCCAGGATATTGATGTTATTGTGAAGTGGTTTGATAAGGGAGGGAAAATAACAGACTAGTTGTTAGAAAGTAAGAGTGTAAGAGAGTAAAAGGGATTTTGGAGATAGAATTTAATAAAGGTGATTCCTGCAAAAGAAAGTTTAAAAAAGGTTGCTTGGAAGGGTAACGTTTTGGATTCTCGAGACACTTACATGTAGGATAAAACAGATTTCTTCGAAATCTTAAAAAGAGAGCGAGGCAAAACCGCTATGCCCTAATAAAGAAATCTGTTTTGTCGTAAAAGGCCCGTCACGGGCCAAAAGGATTTCGACGAAATCATAAAATTGAGTCGAAGGGACGATCCTTTGTCAAAAATTAAAATTCCACAGTAATCTATCAGGACTTCGGTCTTACTCTCTTACACTCTTATTGTCTTACGCTCTGGGGCTCTCACAAGTGCAACCTCGCCTTCCGGCCAAGCAACAAATCATCCGACTCCACATGATCCGGATCAGGAAGACAACAATCCACTGGACAGACAGCAGCACATTGTGGTTCATCATGAAATCCCTTGCACTCGGTGCATTTGTCCGGCACGATATAATAGTAATCAGGAGACACGGGCTCTAGATAATCAGCTGAATCCACCACCGTCCCGTCATCCAGGGTATAAGGGCCAGCCAGGGTGGTGCCATCCTTCATGGACCACTGGACCCCACCTTCATAGATGGCGTTGTTAGGGCACTCCGGCTCGCAGGCGCCGCAATTGATACAGTCATCGGTGATATATATGGCCATCTCTCTCTTTTCCTTATTGGGTATGGGTAACAAAGGTAAGGGATAGGAAGTTGCCGTTAAAAAGGGTGGAAAGGGCAGAAGAGGCAGAAAAGGCGGAAGGGCGGAAGAGGCAGAAAGGGCGGAAGAGGCAGAATAGGTCCTTATTCGCTGAAGTTTCGGCGTTCTGGGCAGAAAAGGAAAAAAGGATGATGAGACATCATCCCAACCCTGAAGGGGTTGCATATCTCTAACCACGGGTTGTACCCGTGGATGTGAGAAAGGAAGTCCCCTTCAGGGGATTTAGGGGCAGGAGGAGGCACCATGAAACCCCAGTGCTACCCCGAAACATCAAATCGAAACTAAACTGCTATTCAATGATACTTGGGTGAAGGATGCCAGGGAGGGTGCCCCTCTACTTTTGGATCAAAATAATGATCATGAAAACAGAACTAGTTAATCCTCAACTTCAGAATGGATTTCTCCGTCTCGCCTTAGTTTTATTAATTACCTGGATGACATTACATTTTGCTTTCAGCCAGGCAAAGCAAACTTATGAGAATGATTATTTAATGCCAAAGAAAGGCAAATCCATGGTTGAGTTATACAGCGGTGTTCCTTATGTAGCTATTGGTCAATATTCGTATGGATTCAGCGACCGGTTTTCTATGGGATTGATTTATGGATATACGCCGATTAACAAGGGATTTGGAACCAGGTTAAAAGCAGTGTTAGTGCAATCATCTTCTTCCTTTAGGATAAATATGAAATCAACTTTTATTTATTACCCAACTATGAAATTTGGTGAAGGTGATCCATGGGTACTGGCATGGCCGGCAGTGAATGCAGAATGGAAATTGAAAAATGGAGCCCGTATTTGGACCGGGGCAGGAATTATTGGAGTTTCATGTGTTGATATGCTCTTTCCTCAAAAAGGAGGCAAAGTAATGATGAAAAAAGATGATGATGAGAAAGAAATCTCTGGCATTTTCAACACCTTTCAATTCGGATACAGCAAACCACTTTCTAACAAGACATCCTTTATCGTTGAAGTCGCTCCTGTGATGGAAGGCTTAAAGCTGAAATCGAAAAGTGGATTCCTTGATGCATTTCCTGTTATTGTTACTATAGGATTGGCACATTCTTTTTAGATCAAATGGATTGAATCAGTTTATCGGCGGCAGTAAATAAAATTCAAATAGGTAAAAAATAAAGTTGGGCTCAAGATGTTGAGCCCCTACTTTATTTTTTACATCGCTTATACTCTCCTCTTCCGCCTTTCAGCCCTTCCGACCTTTTTCCTTTTCTTTGCGTTCCCATGGGCAATCGCATCTCCCGATTCATTCATCTTTTCAGGCTCGCCATCAGTGGCAGTGAAAAGGATTTTACGACCGGGAGCATCGATCGCGCTATCTTCCTTTTGTCCGTGCCAATGGTACTAGAGATGTTGATGGAAGGACTCTTTGCGATTGTCGATATTTTCTTTGTTTCAAGATTGGGTAAAGAAGCAACTGCCACTATAGGGTTGACCGAAGTAGTGCTTACACAAGTCATTGCATTAGCACTTGGACTTTCGATGGCAACCACTGCAATGGTAGCACGACGCATCGGAGAAAAAGACAGAGAGGGTGCAAGTGTAGCAGCTTTCCAGGCTATCCTCATTGGTGCCATTGTATGTTCTGTCATCGGCGTTATATTTTATTTTACATCGAGTGATATTCTGCGGTCAATGGGTGGTTCTGCTGAGCTTGTCGCAAAAGGAAATGGTTACACCCGCATTATGCTTTCCGGGAGCGTGACCGTATTTTTTCTTTTTCTCAATAATGCAATCTTCCGTGGCGCAGGAGACGCTGCCATAGCGATGCGAACCTTGTGGATAGCGAATGGCATAAATATTTGTCTGGATCCTCTTTTCATTTTTGGTATCGGTCCGTTTCCTGAATTGGGTGTGATGGGAGCTGCAGTAGCGACTACAACAGGAAGAGGTATTGGCGTTTTATACCAAATCTATTATCTCGTCAATGGCAAAAGTCTTATTCGCATCGAACGAAGACATTTGGTTTGGGTGGGCGATATCATTGTCAAACTTTTAAAAGTTTCCTCAACGGGTGTTTTACAATTTGCTATTGCTACGGCAAGTTGGTTGTTCATCGTTCGGATCATTGCCTTCTTTGGTGATGCTGTTGTGGCAGGATATGCCATCGGAATACGGATCATCATCTTCACTATTCTTCCTGCCTGGGGTATGGCTTCTGCAGCAGCCACTTTGGTTGGACAAAATCTGGGTGCGATGCAACCTGAACGCGCAGAAAAATCAGTGTGGCGTTCGGCATTTATCAATATGATTTTCCTGACGACGATTTCAATTTTGTTTTTGGTTTTTGCCCCAATGATAATTCCGCTTTTCACACCTGATCAAATCGTGATTGATGAAGGTGTGCGATGTCTCCGCATCATTTGTCTGGGCTATGTTTTTTATGCATACGGTATGGTGATCGGCCAGGCCTTCAATGGAGCAGGGGATACCGTGACGCCTACTCGGGTGAATTTCATTGCCTTCTGGTTATTGCAAATCCCCCTTTCCTATGTATTGTCAAAATTGTTGCAGTGGGGACCGGTGGGAGTTTACTGGGCCATTGCCATCAGTGAATCCTCACTCGCATTGATTGCGATTTATATTTTTAGAAAAGGAAAATGGAAGATGGTGAAGATTTAAGCGGTTCAACCTTTTGCAACTTGTTGCGTTAAATATTTAATTAAACCACAATAGCGAAAGCTGGTGTTCTTCAACACTTATGCATTGTATCAGGTTTAAACTGATCCCCTTTTAGATTTACTTGTTAAGTTATTTATTCATTAAACTAATTCAGATTGCTATGAAAAACCTGCAAAAAATTCCTTCTCTCATGGTTCGCATTGCAGCTATGATACTTATGGTGTTTACACTTTCAGTGGCCTGGGCGCAAGACAAAGGAATAGATATCAACGTGGACGTTGGCAAAAAGGGTGGTAATTGGTACAATAATCCGATCGTATATGTAGCCGGAGCAGCTGTCTTTATTTTGCTTCTCGTTGCTCTTTTGAGAAGTGGAAACAAATCATCTTCTTAGAGAAGGTAAGGACCGTTAATTGAATTTAATCCTGTCAACATACCACTGAATTGAATCATTCAGTGCTTTAAACGATGTATAGACTGATCTATACATCGTTTTTTTTTTGTCGTTCAACAGGAGAGTTTAGGGTATTTTTACGGCCCTTATGAATTCAACCCTGGACAGGATCAAAGACATCCTCCAACGCGAGATCGAGGGGATACGCAATATCCCTGTGAATGAGTCGATTATACAAGCCATTTCGCTTATGCACCAGGCCGTGCACATTGATGGCGGAAAGGTAGTGGTGTCAGGTTTGGGAAAAGCAGGACAGATCGGGCATAATATCGCCACTACGCTGAGTTCCACCGGTACGTCGTCAGTCTTTCTGCATCCAACAGAAGCTCAGCATGGTGATCTTGGCATACTGCAGGAAAATGATCTATTGTTTTTAATCTCCAATTCAGGTAGGACAAAAGAGATTATAGAACTTCTTCCATTAGCAAAAAGACTATTTCCAAACATAAAATCAATTGGTCTCACAGGTCATCCGGAAAATGACCTGGGGACTATGGTCGACATCTGCCTGAGCACCGGATATCCAAAAGAAGTTTGTCCTCTTGGATTAACGCCAACGACCAGCACAACAGTGATGACGGTTTTAGGGGACATTTTGGTAGTGTTGATGATGGAGAAAATTAATTTCACAAAAACAGATTATGCACTGAGGCATCATAGCGGATACCTCGGACAAAAGAGTAGGGGAGATGAATAAATTGTTTTTGATATCAGGTCCTTGTGTAGTGGAAAATGAAACTACACCGCGACTCATTGCTAAAGAAGTGAAATCCATATGCGATTCATTAGGCATTGATTATATTTTTAAAGCCAGTTATCGCAAAGCCAATCGCACGAAAGAAGACAGCTTCACAGGAATAGGCGATGAAATTGCACTCAGCATCATCAAACGAATTGGGCAGGAATTCGGTGTTCGTACGTTAACCGATATTCATGAAAGTCATGAAGCGGATATGGTAGCTGAATATGTTGATGTTATTCAAATACCTGCATTTCTGTGTCGCCAGACAGCTTTACTTCATGCAGCAGGTAAGACCGGTAAAATTGTCAATATCAAGAAAGGTCAATTTGTGAGTCCCGAGGCCATGAAATATCCTGTTCAAAAAGTCCAGGCAACAGGAAATAAAAATGTGTGGTTGTGTGAACGTGGGTTCACTTTTGGATATGAAGATCTCATCGTTGATGTTACAGCAATTCCTCGATTGAAACTACATGGTGTGCCCGTGGTGATGGATTGCACACACTCTGTGCAGGCACCCAATAAAAGCACAGGAGTCAGTGGAGGCAATCCGCAATTTATCGAGACGATGGCCCGCTATGCAGCGGTCACGGAAGCTGACGGACTTTTTATTGAAACGCATCCCGATCCGAAAAATGCATTAAGTGATTCTTCAACCATGTTGCAACTGGATCGGCTGAATGCTATTTTAGAGAAAGTCATGAGCATTCGCAAATCGCTTGGCTTATGAGTGATCAGACGTTGAAACAAAAAGCATCACTGATTAAGTTACTGGTGCTGGATGTTGACGGAACACTTACAGATGGCGGAGTGTACATTGATTCAAATGGCGTCCAATCCAAAAAATTCAATATCAAAGATGGAATGGGGATCACCCAATTGCGGGAGAAAGGAATTCACGTCGGCGTCATCAGTCATAGCCGATCAAAATCAATATTGGATGAACGAGCAAGGATGCTGGGAATTGAATTGATGTATTCCGGTAAAGAACCAAAACTCCAGGTATTGGAACGTTGGTTGAAAGAATTGTCACTGACCTATGAGCAAGTCTCCTATATCGGTGATGATATCAATGATCTCGAGATTATGAATAAAATAGGACTATCTGCATGTCCACATGATGCTCATTATTCTGTCGTCAAGGAAGTGGATGTCGTGCTTCAGCGGAATGGAGGTGAGGGATGTGTACGGGAATTTATTGATCGTTTTTTACTCTCCGTTTAATTATGGCCCAATTCTCAGTGGGCTTAACCAAAAGATTACTATTATTTACCACTTGAAATGCAAGCCCTGAATACATTCCTGTTGACTTTTGCAACATGAATTATTCTATTTTTATCGCGCCCGAGTTACTTTATCCGGATATTGACATGGAACGAATTGGATTGCCGGCTGACAAAACCTCTCTTTTAGCGGAAATCGATTCGCTCAAAAAAGCGCATGTCATATTGAGGACATCGCCGTATATCCTGATTGTATGCAATCTTTCCGGTAGACCTGCGCTCAGACAGGAATTAGGACGTCAAAGAGAAATCACTTTCAGGTTAGCCGGAGAGAGTACGGGACAAGCTTATGATATCGATGACTTTGATAATTATTATGAGCAATTGATTATCTGGGATGATGTCGCCCAGTTATTAGTCGGTGGTTATCGATTCGGATGCGGTGATAAAATCTTTAAGCAATATGGACGGAAGGGATTTTATATCAATTGCTTTTTTACCATCGATCCTGCATTTGATCCATATCTTCCCCAGTGTCTTGAATTAGGAAGGTCATTTATCATTGAAGAATATCAGCGCAAGAATCTTCCATTGTATCTCTTATGGAAAGGTATTTTGGCTTATATGGTCCGGCATCCCCAGTATAAGTACCTGATCGGCCCGGTCAGCATCAGCCGTTATTATTCGGACTTTTCGAGAAAGCTCCTGATGGAATTTGCAAAACGGCATTTCTATCATTCGAAGTTTGCTAAATGGTTTACACCCTTGACGCCTTTCAATCCGGTCATCACTTCGAAAGAGAAGCAGGAAATCTTGGAAATACAAGACACGGAATTCGATCTGGATGAAGTGTTGGATCAACTGCAACCTGAGCATATTCAATTTCCGATACTGATGAAACAATATATTCGCCAGAATGCCCGCTTTCTCGGTTTCAATCTTGATCCCAATTTCAATGATGCACTGGATGGCTTGATGATACTCGATATCGCGGATGTTCCTGACACCACCATCGAACTATTACAACGAGAAGTTTAATATTAAAATGAATTAGGGCAAACGCTGTCGCATATGCCCTAATTCTAAAAGAAGAAGCCGGTCTGGGAGTACCGGCTTCTTTAGATAATGGTTAAAAACTATATGTTGTCTCCCACTATTTTACTTACTGACCAGGAACCCGGTGCTACCGAGATATCCATTGTCTGAATACACCATCAGGTTATAAGTACCTGGTGTCAAATTATCGGTAGGCTCAAAAGTCATCTTCATGGATTGACGGTCTTTCAGGTTTATCTTTTCAAGATCTGCAGCATGCACTTTCACTGGTTGATCTCCGAATTGAAGATTAACATCCTTGCCTGGTACTTGAGCAACGGGATTACCGTTGAATTGTGTCAACACGAGATAGATCTCACGGCTACCTTGGTATTCTTCAGGAATATTGTTGAGGTCGAAGCTGACGGTGATCTCATCGATCTTCTTACCCTTTGATGTTATTTTATTATTCTTCGTCTCAGAAGTAACTGTGAAATTGTCAGCTCTGAATCCTGCTGGAGCAACTGTTTTCAGCCTACTGGTCAGTTTCTCATTGGCACTTGTCAAAGACATGACTTGTGTGTTAAGTGTATTGACCTGGTCTTTTGTTTGGGTCAATTCAGTGTTGAGATCAGCATTGCCTTGTGCAAGAGTTTGATTTTCTTGTTTCAGGTTCACAATGTCTTTTTCCAAAGCTGTTTTGAGATCTTCCATTTGAGCGAGTCTTCCTTTAATCTCATCATTGTTAGCTAAACTCGTCTTCAGTTCTTTCCTTGCTTTAGCAATGCGGATTTTAAGGTCTTCCACTTCAGCAACTTTAGTTTTCAAATCTGAAGACAGGGTGTCATTGACAGTGATCTGCTCAGAATACTGAGTATTGAGAGTGGCTAATTCACCTTGCAATTGAGTCTTGGTGTTTTCCAGTTCGGTACCAAGATCGGTTGCATGATGTAATGACTGACTGTATTTGCTGTAAAACACGCCACCAAATACAACAGCAGCTAAAAAGAGAACACCGAATATGGCAGTAGCAATTTTCCAGCCATTGCTTTCTTCTTGTCCTGGTTCATAAGGCTTATTCACGGTTTCCATACGATAGTTTATTTTAAAATGATTGAATGAAATTGTCGAGGTTTGTAATAGTCGTCCTTTTTAAATAGTTGAAAAATGGTGTCTCATAGTTTGTCTTGATGTTCTGATTCTATTAACGGTACAGGTGCAAAAATGATTACGTATTTTTTTTGTCAAGGTTACAAGTGGCTGTATATCAATAAAATATAACTTAAAATTCAGTGTTTCCCGACTTTTATGCTCCATGTTTTCACACCGCGTTTTCAGTGTTTTCCCGAGTAAAATTGGACAAGCAATCAGGGTATATATGGTATTCTTTAAATTCCATTCCTGTCAAAGATTTTGACGGCCCACAGAAATGGAGAAAATTATCCTCAATTCCTTCTTTTTCTTGTCGATGAGTTCATGTTTCTTTGTTTGATGCAGGGAGGATTGCGAGCGATTTGGCGCTTTATATATTTTGTATTTCGCACATTATGGAGCATCATCACGCTGTTCTTCTATTTTCTCATCGGAATGGATAAGAAAGTAGCAGGACTTCGTGTAAGGAGACAATGGCTCAACGACATACCCGAGGTCATGGGTCTGCAGCTAAAAGTGGAAGGAACGCCAGCCAAACAAACCTGTCTTTTTGTTGGTAATCACATCTCTTATGTGGATCCCATCTGTGTCCTGCTCCAGGTAGATGCCAATGTAGTGGCCAAAGCAGAAGTAAAACGATGGCCCCTCATTGGTTTTGGAGCACACCTTGTGGGAACTTTGTTTGTCAATCGGGAGGAAAAAACAAGCAGGTATGAAACTGCTGTAGCCATTCAAAATGCATTGGAGAATAAGGATTCTATTTTAGTGTACCCGGAAGGCACGACAACAGCTGGACCAGGAACATTGCCTTTTAAGCCCAGGTCATTTGCTGCTGCTCACCAGGCTGGAGTACCGGTTCAACCCATAGCCATTGTGTATGATAGTCCCCGGGTTGCTTTTATTGGTAACGATACTTTTCTTCCACATTTTTTTAAAATGTTTAGACAGAAAAGAATAACAGGACGTATTGCTTTCGGACCTTTGCTGTATGGAGAGGATACTGCTGCACAAGCTGAAGAGTGGATCAATCTCACACAGGCATCTTATCATCCCTCAACCCAAATGAATGGCCATCAGTAAATGGAAAAAGATTCGTCGATGGATCACTCGCATTCTGCTTTTCCTGATCTTGTTTCCGATAGGTACTTTATTTGTTGTGCGGTCGGCAGGACTTTTTAAAATGCGAAAACCGGATGGGGAAATTCTGAATTTCCTGAAGCAACATCATGTCAGTGGCGAAATCAATTCCATAACTTTTCATAGACATCGCGTAGTCTATCTCAGGACGTCTATTGGGGAAAAGAAAAAGGATGCCTTTCTCTTTGTTCATGGTTCACCCGGTTCTATTGATGCATTCCTGGATTACATGGTGGACACTGCTTTATTATCTCATGCTGATTTAATCACCTACGACAGACCGGGTTTTGGGAATTCAGCATTTGGTAAATCAATGCCCTCTCTATCTATGCAGGCAGAGACAGCAATAGCATTGATGGATTCACTAGGATATGAACGATATTGGTTAGCCGGGCATAGTTATGGAGGACCCATTATTGTACAAGCTGCTATGGATCATCCTCACCGTATTGGTGGACTTTGCATTGTGGCCGGTTCTGTGAGTCCTGAACTTGAACCCAGGGCACCGTGGAGGAAATGGATTGATCTTCCCGTGATCCGTCAATTGCTTCCTACTTCGATGCGCGTCAGTAATGAAGAATTGATGCCGCTCAAACAGGATTTGACGATGATCGAAGATGACTGGGATAAATTAAAAATGCCGGTCTCGCTGATCCAGGGTACCAAAGATGTTTTGGTGCCTTTTGAAAATCTCCATTATGCGGAGGAGAAGTTAACGCGATCTGATACTGTCCTCGTGAAAATTTTTAAGGATGAAAGTCATTTCATCCTTTGGACGGATAAAGATGTGATCGTGGCGGAGATGTTGAAACTTATGAAAGCCCGGTAATTTTCCCGCTATCATCAATGTCCATGCCTTCAGAAGCAGGGATCAGTGGAAGTCCGGGCATGCGCATCATTTCCCCTAAAATAGGAATGACAAATCCGGCTCCAGTGGCCACCTCGAATTCACGAATCGTTACATTGAAATTTTTTGGGCGGCCAATTTTCCGTTCATCGTCGGAAAGTGATTTTTGTGTTTTCGCCATACAGACCGGGAGGTTGTCGAATCCCAATTTCTGATATTCTTTCAATTGTGTTTTTGCTTTAGCTGAATATTGTACTTCATCAGCACCATAAATTTCAGTAGCGATGATCCGGATCTTTTCTTCGATAGTAAGTCGCCAGTCATACAATGGATGGTATTGATTAATTCCTTTGTCAATAATATCCACTACTGCTTGTGCCAGGTCAGTAGTGCCATTTCCGCCTAATGCCCATCCCCTCGACAGCACTGCATCCACGCCAAGTGCTTTACATTTTTCTTTTACAAAATTCATTTCCTCGTCACTGTCTGCCGGAAAATAATTGAGCGCTACGATAGGCGTGATGCCGAATTTCTTACAATTCTCAATATGCTTTTGCAGATTTTCAAATCCTTTTTGAACAAAGAATAAATTCGGTGTATTGTATTCTGTTTTTTTCGCGCCGCCGTGATGACGCAATGCGCGGATGGTGGCTACGAGAACAATTGCTTTTGGTTTCAGTCCCGCTACCTGGCATTTCAGATCAAGAAATTTTTCTGCTCCCAGGTCAGCTCCGAATCCGGCTTCCGTCACTACATAATCACTCAGTGACATCGCTGTTTTTGTGGCAATGATTGAATTCGTTCCTTGCGCAATATTGGCAAAGGGACCTCCATGTATGATAGCCGGATTTCCCTCGAGGGTTTGTACCAGGTTAGGTTTGATAGCATCTTTTAGTAATAAAGCCATGGAGCCCTGCGTCTTAAGATCGCGTGCATAGACAGGATGTCCATCATAGGTGTACCCGATGAAAATATTACCCAATCGTTTTTTGAGATCCTCAAAATCTTTTGCAAGACAGATGATCGCCATGACTTCAGAAGCGGCTGTAATATTAAATCCATCTTCACGGGGTACGCCATTGGCTGTGCCTCCGAGTCCAATCACGATTTGACGCAAAGCACGGTCGTTCATATCCATGACCCGTTTCCATACGATGGTCCTGGGATCAATTTGGAGCGGATTATTGCGATGATGAATCGTATTATCGATGATTGCTGCCAGCAGATTATTTGCTTTTTCAATGGCGGCAAAATCACCTGTAAAGTGCAGGTTGATATCCACCATGGGGATGACTTGTGAATAACCTCCACCAGCCGCACCGCCTTTCATTCCGAATACAGGGCCAAGGGAAGGTTCACGTAAAACGACCATTGCCTTTTTTCCAATCTTATTGAGTCCATCAGTGAGGCCGATCGATACCGTCGTTTTGCCTTCTCCCGCAGGAGTCGGGTTGATGGCAGAGACCAGGATCAGGTTGCTTTTGGCAATTTTCTCCTCATCGATAAACTTGAGTGGAAGCTTGGACTTATACTTCCCGTAATATTCCAGGTCATCGGCATCGATTCCAAGTTTGGCCGCGATCTCGCGGATATGGATGATCGGGGCATTCTCGGCAATGACGAGGTCGATATTTTCTTCAGCGGGTTGAGGCGTTGGATTCATTCGAATGATTTTGATAGGGGTGCAAAGAAAATGAATTCAAGTGGATGGGAGGTAAGGGTAAAAAAAATGCTCCACACTTGCCAGGAAGTGTGGAGCATGCTATTAGTTTATTATTTCTTATTCTTTTACATCAAAGGTAACACGGCGATTCTTCGCTCTGCCTTCTTTGGTGTTATTATCGGCAATTGGATCTTCCTCGCCAAATCCTTTAATAGTCATACGATCACGACTTACTCCATTTTTAGCCAATTCTTCCATAACGGCATTCGCACGTTTATGACTCAAAGTATGGTTAGATTCTGAGGAGCCTGTATTGTCGGTATATCCACGGATTTCAATCTTCAGCATTTTGAAATCATTGCTGTTCAGCAACATTGCACCTTCCTTGATGTCTTTTTTAGCATCAGCAGTGAGGTTAGCAGTACCGGTTGCGAACTGAATACGCTGCGTAGTGAATTTTGCACTTTCAATTTTTGGACAACCAAAATTATCAACAGGTCCTGGTATGCTTGGGCAATGATCTTCAGCATCAGTTACGCCATCATTATCCTTGTCAGGGCAACCCATGAATTTAGCAATACCGGCTATGGTAGGACATTTATCCTGTTCGTCGTTGACACCATCATTGTCTGTATCCGGAATTGGACAACCATTGTATTTAGCTAAGCCAGCCACTTTAGGACATTTGTCCACTTCATCATTGATACCATCATTATCAGTATCAGGAATCGGACAACCATTGTATTTAGCTAAGCCTGCCACTTTAGGACATTTATCAACTTCGTCATTCATACCATCACCATCAGTGTCCGGAATCGGGCAACCTGCATATCTTTCCAAACCGGCTACATTAACACATTTGTCCATTTCATCATTCACACCATCACCATCGGTATCCGGAATCGGGCATCCCATATACCGAACTAAGCCGGCAACAGTAGGACACTTGTCATCTTTATCAGGTATGCTGTCTTTATCTGTATCGGCAGGAATCATCTTGCCGAATAATTTCAATTTGATACCCAGTTGGTAATTGTCATTAAAATATTCAGCATTTCCGTTGTCCGCCACTGTATTATTCATATCAGTGAAGCCATGGATATAACGGCCAAAAAAGGAAATGGTATTACGTGGCAATATTTCAAATCCTGCATTCAGGGCAAGACTGGAGCTGGTCAGGCTGTCTTTATTCACACTACTTGGGAATGCGTTTACATTCGATACCAGGTCAAATTGTGGTCCGGCTGTGATAGCAAATGATTTTCCCCAATACCATTTTAGTAAAACTGGAATCTGCACATACGTAACATTTCCATCAACGATTAATAGCGGTGCTCCTGCAGAAGGTTTGGGATTGTAATTATATACAGACATCAGACCTTCGATGTCTACACCAAAATGAGTTCCTAAAGGAAAATTGAGCCAGATCCCGCCGGAGTAGCCGGAAGAATAATTGTACTCAATGTTTAATGTGTTGTCACCTTCAATTCTGAATTTGTCTGAATTGTAGGCGGCCAATAAACCACCCGAAATCGTGTAGCGGTCATGGTCCAATTTTTGCGCCCAAATCGAGGTGGACAGGGCGAAAAAAGTTAAAAGGAATAGTAGCTTTTTCATGTTATTTGAATTAATGGATTAGAACTGGATCTTTTGAGTTTTCAAGGTAACAAATATCCATAAGATTGGGTTGAATATGGGAAAATCCGGGCCATTATCTTCAATGATTTATATCAGTGAAGTGGGCCGCCAGGTTATGGTATTATCATGTCATATAAATATTAAGCACCTTATATTCTTTAACCTGAAACGAATTCATAGCCAGCTTGTTCAGAATATTCACCACCAATAGCGCACAGCCTGGCTAATCGCAATGACAATAAATATGATACCGACAATCTTGCTTGCATAACGGCTCATGCGTTCACTCTTCTTGCGGATGTATTGGCCGAGTTTAGCATAGAGTACAAAAACCATAAATGAACCGGCAACCACTCCTGTAGCAAATGCAGCTATGAACTGTGGTCGTAAATTAATATAGTTCGACGAGGCAAGGTAACCGCCTAAAAAAACATAGTAGGGTACGGCAATCAGATTAAAAGCGCTCAGCATAAAACCTTTGGCAGCTCCTATGGCATGCGATGCCTTCGAGGTTGGGGTAGGCATGGATGTACTTTTCTTTAAAAGATAATAGGTGCCTACGGCCAGGAAGATTGGAATACAGGAGAGGATAATCGTGCGTTCAACTTGCGGGTTGGTCGTCAGAATGTTGAAAAAAGCAAGTGCCACATAGGATTGGAAAAATTCAACGAAAGAAGCACCGATCCCCATAAAGATCCCCACTTTCACTCCTTTTTTGATCGCCGCTTCCGTGATAGACACATTGATCGTCCCGAATGGGATCGTCCCTAAAAAGCTGCATAACCAGCCCCATGCAAAGTGTATGATAAATCCCAAATAAGTTAATTAGTTCTTTTGTACCGAAAATATAGGATTAAAGCTGATATTATTTTTTTAAATCTAACGCGAGGATGGCCACTTTGCCTGTTTTGCTGGGCAATCTTTCGCATAATCTTCCAATGATAAGCCATTTCCCTGTACGCCTTGAACAGCGAGTACCCTGGCTGATAGATATGGGCCGGATCACTGCTCGTGCCATTAAATTCTAAAACCCGGATGTTTTCACCTAAACGCAGCTGTTCCCAGGACCCAACGCGAAGGTCAAAACGACCATAATAGACTTCCGGCATTGTTCTTAATAACATGACCATGATTCGTTTAATATTTTCATCATTTTGATCATTCCTGTTCAGAAACATAGTACCCTTGCAATGATTGCCGACCGGTTCCAATATCAGGACTTTTTCATTGTTCAATATTTCATTCCAACGATCACCAAATCGATTGATTAATTTTTCAAGATGCAAGACTGCACGATCTTGTTTAAAAATAAGTTGACCGATGGTGGAAAAGCCATCACCCTTTATTTGTAAAAAATATTTTTCACAGATCGAAGTGACTTCAGCACGACTTCCATCCGGCATGACATACACCATGATACTGACCTCTAAAGGAAGATTAACATAAGTCTGTAATATCGTATCAATAGGATGTTCACGAACATAATTTTTTAATTCGTCGAGATTATTGATCCTCGAAATGAGCCAGCCACGCTCGCCAATTTCCGGTTTGGCAATAATGGGAAATTGAAGTCCGGATAGATTGAAAAGTGATTCTATTTCATTTTCCTGAACTGGGGAACGAAGTAAATAAGTGATAGGTTTATATTGATCCGGAATATGATTGAGAATATTGGATTTAGATTCTCCAAAAAAACCGCCTGTTTCAATTCCGGGATTGGTGACCGCAAAATAAAATAGGTCACGTGCACGAATCGCATTCCAAATCCAAATAAAAATAATAGGAATATTAAAAACGTAGACTGGCCAATATTCCCAATTTTTCAAACGAATAATAAAGCGTCGCCACCAAAGATTCCACGGTGAAATGCTTTCGCTGGCAAGGATCTTGTCCATGACAGTAACACTTTTCATAGTTGGATCATCACTTCTTCCCGTGTATTTTTTTCAAGATCCAGGTGCAGCATTGAAGCTTTATGTTGTCGCAGTTGAATGCTGGTGACCGATAAGGTCTTGACGACTTCATTCCGGTTCATGATAAAATCATTGCTGGCATCACCTTTCTTCAGGCAATGAAAAGCCATGATCGATTCCCTGTCAAAGGTCTGTCGCTCTTTCACCCATTGTTTGAAAAGCTCATTTCGCCATGCCCGTATTTCCGGAGGATATAAGGTGACCGATGACCAGAGTTGAGGTTGATCGTTTGGCAATTCAGCAATATGTCGTTTAAAACCATCCCACACCGTTTGGATCAAAACATTTTTATCAAAAATCAATAAGGTAAAAGGGGCAACGCCCTCGAGGTTATAATTTTCAACAAAGAGTGGGACATCAGGAGTTGATGCTGCGTCCATCACTACTTGTCCACGGCTAGCGCGATATGGTGGATCAGGAATAAATGAAACAAACCCTCCATTTAGCAAGCAAACGGATCGACCTGTATCGGACATTGCAATCCAACTGCCATTGGATTCAACATCTACCGGATAATGAATAGAAGGACCATCGAGTGTATGACGGGAGGTGAGGCCGGTGGATTGGCGGTTGGGACTTTCATCACGATTGGAAGTGATGAAGATGCTATTGCCGAATGGAATGAAAGTTACTGTGCACATGCCTCCTGCCGATGGCGAATCGTGGAAGGCGCCACACCAAAATGTTCTGGCAATACTATTTCAGGCATTGAGGATTTGAGCGCGATTTTGATGATCGCCAGGTGATGTATCGTATGCTCAATATTGTAAATCAATTCTCTGCCAATCGTGGAAATAACCATCAAATCTTCCTGTCCGTGTTCGGCGCAATTCAGGAGACAATGTTGATCAGTATCTAATTCTTTCAGTTTTTTACTGATGGAATTCACAAATGAAAGTGCGTGATCGGGTTCGGATTCAATTCGATAATCCCGTCGACGACTTGCATAATTGATGACCGGTTCGAGTGATGCAAGAGATTGTTCCAATAAGCAATTGTAAAACTCAATGATATGCCGGGTGTGTTGGCCGATGGTCGATCCTGAGAGGATATCCATTTTAAGCTGGTACGTCACGGGATCGATGACACTTAGATAGTGCCTGAGGTCATCAAGTACAGCACCTGCTATGGCAGGAAGGGAGTTTGGCTGATTGGTCACCATATAGACCGAAAGATAGATTTTTCCGCCAGAGTATTAATATGACTATCTTTAGAAACCTGTTAAAAGAGTTAATACTCAGGCCGTTGTATGCGAACTTATCTTTCTTTATTGCTCTTTTTGAGCCTCTTTTCAGTTTGGTCCTGATAGGATAAATCTGCTTTTTTATGAAAGCTATTAATGTGATCATCCTGCTTTTCATTATTGTGGGCTTCTTCCCCGGTTGCCATGATGAGGTTCATTCTCCGAAACCTTCCTCGACCTGTGAGTATGTAATTCCTGAAATCCCGGATTGGAATTTAGATTCTACCAGGATATCGTTGGATGACGAGCGAAGCGTCCATGACCTTTATTTTAGAGAAGGAGGAAAAGGATTGATAGCTACTGACCATCAAATCTGGCGGACTGAAGATGATGGAGTGACCTGGCAAAAAGTATTTGAAGGTCCTCAACGTTTTTTGTATCATCTCATATTTACGGATTCATTGCATGGATTCCTTGCCTGCGAATTTGACAAGAAAGCCTGTTTGCTGAAAACGATGGATGGAGGAATGAGTTGGGATAGTATTTGTTTTAATCCGTATATACTATTTGAGAATATAGCGTTTTCGGATTCCAATATTGGAGTTGCGATATTCCTGAACAAGTATTTTCAGCTTTCCTTGCAGCGAACAATTGATGGAGGGAAGACATGGAACAAAGTGGATGGGTTAACAGATCTGAAGTCAAATGGGGCATTAAGCCTTTCAGCAGGTGGCTTTGGATATCACATCGGTGATCATGGCAAAATATACACGACCGATGATTTTGGTTTGAGTTGGAATCTTATTGAAACCGGATATACAGATGTTATCACAGGGCAATTCCTGGATCCTATTAATGGATTTTTGAGCGGGTTTTATTATACGATAAAAACAACTGATGGGGGAGTTTCCTGGGATACCATTTCTAATTATCCCACATCCTATATTCATTTTTTTTCTAAAATGGATGGACTTTCACTTCAAGTGTTAGATACTTATTGGGCCATCGATGTAGAATATCCATGTAATGCCTTTTTGGTTACCCATGATGGAGGACAAACCTGGAAGAAAAGCGAATCTTCATTCCGATCTTTCTTCGAAAGTCCTGTAATAGTGAATGAAAATTTAGCCTATGGCATTGCCAATAACCTATTGATAAAAATCTATCGGTGATGGGTTCTTAACTGGTTGTTGGAGAAAACTCCAAACAACAACAATCCACTACTCACTACTTTCCACCCTTCCGCCTTTCCGCCTTTCTGCTTTTTCTGCCTTTTCTGCCTTATTATTTTTACATATTCGCAATGATCTCATCGCCAAACTCAGAGCATTTCAACAGCGTTGCTCCTTCCATCAAACGATGAAAATCATAAGTCACTCTTTTCTTTTCGATCGCCATCTCCAATCCTTTTTCAATAAGATCAGAAACTTCAGGCCATCCCATGTAATCAAACATCATGATACCGGAAAGAATAACTGAACTCGGATTGACTTTATCAAGTCCTGCATACTTTGGAGCCGTGCCATGTGTTGCTTCGAAGATGGCGGCGCCATTTACATAATTGATGTTAGCTCCTGGTGCAATACCAATGCCACCGACCATAGCAGCCAGTGCATCGGATATATAATCACCATTGAGATTCAATGTTGCGATGACATCATATTCTTCAGGACGAAGCAGGATTTGTTGTAAGAACGCATCGGCGATGACATCTTTAATCAATAATGCACCACCAGCCAATGCAGCTTTCTGTGCTTCATCTGCCGCATCTTGTCCTGCAGCTGCAACCATGCGATCATATTGTGCCCATGTCCAGACTTTAGATCCATATTCACGCTCAGCCAGTGCGTAGCCCCATTCTTTGAATTTACCTTCTGTAAATTTCATGATGTTGCCCTTGTGAACGATAGTGACACTACGCTTTCCTTTACGGAATGCAAATTCAATGGCGGCTCTAACTAATCTTTCTGTTCCTTCTTGTGAAACAGGTTTGATACCGAGAGAGGAAGTGTCCGGGAAGCGAATATTTTTTACACCCATCTCTTCAATGAGAAATCTTTTGACTCGTTCATTTTCCGGAGTGCCTGCGAGATATTCGATACCGGCATAGATGTCTTCTGTGTTTTCACGGTAAATCACCATATCCACTTTCTGAGGTTCTTTCACTGGAGAAGGAACACCCTTATACCAACGAACTGGTCGAACACAAGCATAGAGATCCAGTTTTTGACGAAGTGCGACATTCAACGATCTGATTCCTCCACCAACAGGGGTGGTCAATGGACCCTTGATAGCGACGAGATGGCTGGCAATGACATCCAGCGTTTCCTGGGGAAGCCAGTCACCTGAGAGTTTAAAGGCTTTCTCGCCTGCGAGGACCTCTTTCCAATGAACCTGGCGAGCTCCTTTATAGGCCTTATGGACGGCTGCATCAAAGACTCTGACGGCTGCTGCCCAGATGTCCGGTCCTGTTCCATCTCCTTCAATAAAGGGGATAATAGGGTCAAAAGGAACCTGGATTCCGCTTTTTGACATTGAGATTTTAGATCCGTCCATGGGTCAGTTTGGCTTTAAAATGAGGCGCAAAATTAGAAATTCCGAGGTAAGGAGGACCTTCCTATTTTTCAATACCTTAGCGAATGATGCGAAACCCGGTCTTGGACATGGAGGATGATCATATGACTCCCCAGGAGAAGCAACTGGAGAAAGCCTTGAGACCCAAGGGTTTATCTGAGTTTTCTGGACAGCCAGACATCGTTGAAAATCTCTTTGTTTTCATCCAGGCTGCCCGTCTGCGGAAAGAAGCTTTGGACCATGTTCTGCTTCACGGCCCTCCAGGTCTTGGAAAAACCACTTTATCCCACATTATCGCGACAGAACTAGGTGCCAATCTTCGCATGAGCTCCGGGCCTGTGATTGAAAAGCCAGGGGATCTCGCTGGCCTGTTGACTAACCTACAGGAAGGGGATGTTTTGTTCATTGATGAGATCCATCGCCTTAACACAGTGGTAGAAGAATATCTCTATTCTGCGATGGAGGATTATCGCATCGACATCATGATCGACAGTGGACCCAGTGCGAGATCCGTTCAGATCAGTTTGCAACCGTTCACTTTAGTTGGTGCAACAACAAGATTAGGATTGATCTCTGCTCCGATGCGTGCGCGGTTTGGCATCAATTTTCATTTGGACTATTACGATACCGCTACACTGGAGAAAATTATTTCAAGATCAGCGGCCATATTGGAAGTGCCGATTACAGATGCTGGGCGACATGCGATTGCTTCGCGTTCTCGCGGTACTCCCCGGATAGCAAATGCATTATTGCGTCGTGTTCGTGATTTTGCGCAGATCAAAGGCAGTGGTACAATTGATGAAGAAATAGCGATGCATGGATTGAATGCATTGCGGGTAGATGAATATGGATTAGATGAAATGGACAATCGCATTCTATCGGCTATCATTCATAAATTTAATGGAGGTCCTGTTGGCATTACAACGATTGCTACTGCTGTGGGTGAAGATCCGGGAACTATTGAAGAAGTGTATGAGCCTTTCCTCGTGATGGAAGGATTTATACAGCGTACTCCCCGCGGCCGTGAAGCAACACCGAAAGCATTTAAACATTTGGGGGTGCCACAGGGGCCGTTGCAGAGGGATTTATTTACTTAGAAAGGAGCAAAGGAGTAAGGGAGCAAAGGAGGAAGGAATACTTACGATTCACGATTGACGATTCACGGTACTCACGATTCACGATTGACGACTCACGATAATGGACGAGAAAAAAGAAAAACCAAAAAAAGAAAGCAGGGCGAGGGAGACGCTCTTCCGTGTGGCCTATCAGCACCAGGGACAATTGATTCAGTTGGCGGATTATAAAGCCAACCTAATCATTAGCATCGGTGCGACGATTATATCGGGAATTGTTGCGCTCGTTGGATTTGGATTTGCTTCTAATTTGGTGGAAAAGTATCGCTATCTATTAATCACTCCGGCAGTAGTGATTGTGTTGGCCTGCCTGGCGGCTTTGATCTATGCGATCCAGGCAGCTAAACCAAAATTTGTATCCACACACGTCACCAAAACATCAGGGAATAAATCCAGTATTTTATTTTTCAGATCCATTGCTTCATTTTCGCAACATGATTACATCGTGCGAATGAAAGAATTGCTAGAAAATGAAGATGATATTTTTGAGCAAATGACCATCGACTTATACAACCAGGGTATTGTCCTTAAGCGTAAATATGATCTGCTTCGCAATGCATACTCCGTGCTCATGGTTGGCTTTGTGGCCAGCGTGGTAGCTTTCCTGGTGATGTTGATGTTTCAATATTGAAAGCTAAAAGCTAAAAGTTAAAAACTAAAAGTTAATAAGAGGGTGCTAATTATCGGATCAATGTAACACTTCCGTAGCGTTGTTCTGTGCGGCCATCGATGTAGAGAACTTCCAATTGGTAAACAAACACTCCGGGATTAAGCACCTTTCCATCTTTTTTACCATCCCATCCAAATTGAGGATCATTCGGTTTGAAATGTTCTTTTCGAAAAACCATATCTCCCCAGCGATCGAAAATAGTCATCGAGTTGATTTCTTCCAATGCAGGGCCACTATTGATGAAAAACACATCATTGACCTGGTCTCCATTAGGAGAAAAAACATTCGGAATAAATAAATCACGATCAACCTGAACCAATATTCGAATAACATCTTCACTCGTGCATCCATTCTCGTCCTGAACATTGATGGTTAAGTCAATTGAGTTTAATGGTGTAATTGTTCTGGAAAGACAATTATCACAATCTCCGTCTGACCAGGTGGTTTGAAGATTGCCCTGAGGTGATCCGATGATCGTGGGAATTATATTCAGTGAACTACCATAAGCAATAGTAGTATCGGGTCCAAGAGAGATACTCCATGCTACGGGTTCTGTCAATGTTGCAGAATCGGAATGTTCACATCCGTTTTGATCCGTGATGCTAAGGACATAATGTCCCGAAGCGAGATTTGAATAAGTCAGCGTGCTGTTGAATGGAGAGCCTTGGAGAGATGTAAGAAGCGGTGGCACACCTCCTGCTAAATTCGAAAACTGTATAAAACCATCCTGGGTGCCAAAGCAACTCAAATCTTGCGAAGTCAAATTAAAAGATAAAGGAGGTGGTTCGGTGAGTAAAATGGAATCATGTTTTTCGCATCCATGACTATCGGTCACAGTAGCAGTATACCATCCCGCAGGCAAATTGAATAACATTTGATCTGTTTGACCATTCGACCAGTTGAAAGAAAGTGGAGGAGTGCCGTTTTGATAAACTTTTACTTCTGCCTTTCCGAGTTCGTCTCCATGACATGGCACACTGAAGCCATTGAAGTCTTGCGATGAACTGACATCGATGATCAATTGATGAGGATAGAGAACGGACAGTGAATCAAAAACAGTAATCCCATTAGGTGATGAGAACAGGATTCCCGCCTCAGATACACCAACCCAAGGCAAATCATAATGTCCAAGGGTATCAAAATAGAACTCCCACACCTGGTCCAGTTCAAAAAGCCTCATTAAAATTGGGCCTTCTCCCGCAATTATATCAATATGAAAATAAACATCATCTCCATAACATGCCGGAGTGTCAATGGTAAATGAATATTCAAGGTGACAAGCATTGTAATTATCCAGCAAAACCTTCAGGGTAACCGTGCTATCACATCCGAAACGATTCAAATAATGAGAAATAAAAACTCCTGTATCCGCAATAACACAACTCGTATCGGTGAGGAAAGTGAAATCAGATGGGAGTAAGGTGGCATGAGTCGCAATAATACTATCACAACCAAAATGATTGGGCGTCATCGAAAAATGCCACCCGGTATCCTGTGCCGTGCATGTCAATGAACTCAAGTAAGTCGTATCCGATCCGCCGTATACAGCATGATTGGTGACAAGACTATCACATCCGCTGATATTGGTCAACAATAGATTGACAGTCCCCGTGTCTGCATAGGCACAAACAATTCTGTAAATCCTGGTCGTATCGGCAAGTGAAAATAAAGTAGTGGCAATCACAGTACTGTCGCATCCCACTATATTCGTAAGCTGTGTAACAACAATTCCCACTGCTGCAGGATCACAAGAGGTAAAAGTCAAGAGGGTAGTGTCCGATTGTAATAAATTGATATCTGTGATCACTACACTGTCGCAACCATATTGGTTTGATAAGTGAACCATAGTATAAAGTGTGTCGGCAGGGAAGCAAGATGCAGAAACCAATATTGTAGTATCAGGAGGAATGTAGGTGATTTGTTGTATCACAGTGCTGTCACAATTGCCCTGTGCATAACTGGTAATAAATATTCCGGCCAATGTGGAATCACACGTGTTTGCAAATAACCAGGTGGTATCAAAGGGTGTGATGATTAATGTAGTCATTACTATGCTATCACAACCTGATACAGTAAGTAAGGAGTCCACATAAATACCCGATTGATTTTGAAAAGCACCTTCCAGAAAAATTGAATCCCCTGGACAAAGATTTTCTGTTTCCATAAACGTCAACACACTGGCTTCCATCACTTCCACTTCCACGATGCTGTCACAACCATGGCTACTCACGAAGAATTCAGTGCCAGTTAAAATTCCATTTCCATATTCATGTCCATTGATGAAGAATGTAGAACCTGCACAAATCGTGGTGTCGAAAAGGATATTGTAGTTTGGATATAGCGAAAGGATGGTGCAATTGTCATTAGTGCCACAAGCATTGGTGATCTCCACACAGATTTCAGCATCACCGGGTGATCCCCATTCGATTTCTATTTCATTGGTTCCCTCTCCGCTAACTAAAGTGACATTTGGAGGGAGCGTCCATTCATAGGTATCATCCGGATCTTGTTCAGGTGTATACAAAGTTGTTGTTTCACCCGGACAAAGTGAGGTGCCGCCTATAATAAATGGTACATCAGGAATTGTGCCAACGGTCACATCAAAACAACCTTCATTCATATCACATCGCGTTTCAATTTCAAGACATAGCGAAGTCTCCTGCGGTGTATTCCAAAGCACTGTCACTTCATCAGTGCCTTGTCCAGTCAGAATGGTGGCGCCTCCTGGCACTGTCCAGTGATAAGTATAGATGGGTGGTTCAGGTGGGAATGTTGCAGTATAGGTGCCAATTTCTCCTTCACACAGAAATGAAGGACCATCGATGATGGGTTCCGGTGCTTGTTCCTGGTAAAGCGTTATTTCTACCTCATCTGAAACAGAACACAAGCCAACCATGGATATGTCATCAAGTGCAAAATCATTTCCACCTGCGGCTGTATTTAAGTTCAGGATGCAAATAGTTGCAGTTGTGTTGGAGCCTGAATTCCATATTGCATTAAAGGGCACCCAAACGCAATTACTGGAAGGTGCATTTATAACATTTCCTATAGGATTGCCATTAATTGAAAACTGCAATATCGCGGGTGAAGAAGGATTGACCGACGCTACCCACGCGCTGACATTATAATAACTATTGGGAGTAACGGATACGGTCTGGCACCAGATATCCTCAAGATTGGCTGCCCCATTGATCACCATCATATTGCCTGTACCGGTCGTGTGATCACTACATGCAGCGAATCCATTATGAACAAGATTGGGATTATTGATGACAGTATACGTTCCTTCAGGATACATCTCCATTTGATTGCCGGGAATATCCATTACGTAATTATAATCACTATTGAAGCCGGTATTTCCTGCAGAAAAATTTCCATTCACAATAAGTTCCGGACTAGTAGGATCAACAGCCCATCCTGTCAGTGTATAGGTTATTGGTCCATTGACATTGGCATTGGGATTCAGGATGTATGGATTGCTTAACCCGGTATGAGGTGTCCATTCGAAGAAGACATCATTGCCACTGATTGATCCCATGAGTCCAACCACTCCGCCTGGATAGCAGACATTCGTATCGGGTCCTGCATCCACGATGAGATCACAAGCAGATGTTGATGCTTGGAAAGCTTGACTGGATGGAATAGGAGATGTGCCCTGTAATATCCAACAGGCCATCATCATGATCCCATATGCCATCGCCTGATGCATAGTCGAAAATGGACTATTGGGTGAGGTACGAAGATAGGAAATCAGTAGTCGGTAACCAGTATTCAGTATACAGTATACAGTAAACGGTAAGCAGTAGGCAGTAGCCAGTCGGCAGTAGGCGGGAGAAAATCAGATGTGAGTAAAAAATAAAGCAGGGCTCAAGATGTTGAGCCCCTACTTTATTTTTTACAGGGTCGATTTTTTATCGGCTGCCAACTGCTGACTGGCTACTGCCGACTATGCTTGAGCCTTCGGTGTATTGAAATTCATCGGTGGAAAGGAGACATTCTGATCGGTCTCATCGATGACGCCAAATTGGCCTTCGAATTTTTTGATATTGTCGGCAAGTGCGCGCATCAGGCGTTTGGCATGTTGTGGAGTCAGGATCACCCTGGCTTTCACTTTTGCCTTTGGAATGTTGGGCATCATGCGGATAAAATCCACGACGAATTCACTGTGTGAATGGGAGATGATTGCCAGGTTGGCATAGATGCCTTCTGCGATTTCTTCCGGCAATTCGATATTGAGCTGATTGGGTTGATTCTTGTCTTCGGCCATGATTATTGGTATAAAATGTAAAAGCAAAGGTATTAACCAAAAAGACATGGAAGGGTTTAGAAATAAAAAAACCGGGACCCACATGGATCCCGGCCTCGTTTTGTATTGATATGTTGAGTTATTGCCGTTCAGCAGCCATGACTTTGGCGTCCAATCCGCTCAGGTCTGCACGATATTCCCAGATTTCGGATTCTATTCCTTTTACTTGCGCATTCCAGTCGGCCATGAAGGCTTTCCAGGAGTCTTTTCCATAGACTTCCTCATATTTTTTATCAAAGCCGTTGTCAATTCCCATCCAGGCATATTTGTCAAAGAAAAAGCCCATCATGATGTCTTTGCCTTCGCTTGTGCTTGGGAGTTCATTGCGATAGACACCATAAATATCATCAGGAAGTTTATCCGTATACACTTTATGCACTTTGTCCAGCATAGCATTCACTTTGTCCATGTCAGCATTCGGAATCAGGTCCCAGTAATAGAAAAAGATTTTATTGAGGTTAAAATCATGTCCGAAATGGCTGCGCTTGGTGTCGAGACTTAAATACAATGTATTTTGATCAGCAGTTACGTTGGGTAAAACATTGGATGCCCAATCCACGCTATGATTGTCAGCATCAGCTGGCCTGGTATCCAGGTCGCTCCAATGTCCGGGGCCCATGACCCACTGATATTTTCCGGAATTTTTACCGTTGATGATTTCGTATACGCGTACGCCGTGAGGTCCGGTAGCATGATATTTTTTGTTGTGTGCAGCAACGGCAGCTTCAAACCGTAAAACCTGGCTTGGCATAGCCGTGAGCGTATTGCTTTCAAAAACAAGAGCATCCTGAGCTGAGACTAACCATGGACTGGCGATCAGGAGAAGGAGAAATAAACGTTTCATACTATCTGTAGTTGTTTGATGACAATAAAAATCAACCCTGGCTGAATGAGCAGGAAGTAAAATTGGTGGGCATAGGATTGACTGCAGAAAAAGAAATTGCTAGGAAGAGCCTGGGAGCTCAGAGGAGAATGCAGTCAATGCGCGTAAGGTAATAAAAACTATAAATGACGGGATGGCTTTTTTAAAAATAATTATTTAATGCAAATGCTATTGAAGCGGAGTAAACTGAAAAGCAGTACCATCAAAAAGTCCTTTGTCACTTAATTTCAAAGAAGGAATAACTAATAAGGCCATGAAAGAAAGTGTCATATACGGTGCGGTCAATGTTGATCCTAAATCCGTTTTTACAAAATGATCAATTTTTTCGTACGCATTTCCGACAGTAATAGCATCCTGTTCACTCATCAATCCTCCAACAGGTAATGGTAACAAATAATGTGTTGAATTTCTCACAGCACATACTCCGCCTTTTGAATGAATAATGAAATTGATGCAGTTCAAAAGATCATCATCATTGGTGCCTACGGCAACAATATTATGCGAATCATGAGCGACGCTCGAAGCGATCGCTCCACTATGCATTCCGAAGCCTTTAATCAATGCTTTTGCGACTGGTGCTAAATTATAACGGTTGACGACTACTATTTTCAGGATATCCCGATTGGAGTCCGATTCAAATTCTCCTTCTTCAAGAATTGCTGTTGTGGAATCCGTGACAATCGCACCATCAATGGCGAGGATAATTTTTGCAGGACCAGTTTTAACCCTTAGGGAAAGATCTTCTTTTCGAATGGGATCAATATGGAAATGATTGATGATTGGAATTTCAACGGTTGGAAGTTGTACCTCTTTGCCATCGAAAACTTTTATTCCATTGATCCAGGTGGATTGTACTTCGAATGTCGTAAGATTATTGACCATGATCATGTCTGCAGGATCACCTTTTCGAAGTGAGCCCACTTGTAAATGATAATGTTCGATCGGATGAATGCAGGCCGCGCGAAGAATATGAAACAGATCATATCCTTTTTGGAGGGATCGCGTGACCAATTGATTGATATGTCCTCGTAAAAGATCATCGGGATGTTTGTCATCAGAACAAAACATCACCTTTTCCGGGTATGAATTCAGTAATGTGTGTAAGGCTTCAAAATTTTTGGCAGCGCTTCCTTCACGAATGATAATTTTCAGTCCTGCTTTGATCTTGTCGAGCGCTTCTTCGAGCGTGAAGCATTCATGATCGGTTGTAATTCCGGCAGATGCATATTGTGCAGCCTTTTCACCTTTTAATCCGGGAGCATGACCATCCACCGGTAAATGATAATCATGCGCCAGTTTTATTTTATCCATCACTAAAGGATCTCTGGCCAGCACGGCTGGATAGTTCATCATCTCGGCGAGATAGTGCACTTGTTTTTCTTCAAAGAGAATTCTGATGTCATCTACCGTTAGTGTCGCTCCTGCAGTTTCGAATGGAGTTGCTGGTACACAGGAAGGCGCGCCGAAATAAAATTTAAATCCGGATTTCCGTCCAAGTTCCACCATGTATCGCACACCATCAATGCCGCAAACATTTGCAATTTCATGTGGATCCGAGACTGTTGCTACTGTTCCATGTTTCACCGCCATTCTGGCAAATGCGGGAGGAGTCAACATTGAGCTTTCGATATGGATATGGGCATCGATGAAGCCTGGCATGAGGTATGGTTCACCAACTTTTTCCTTTCCGATTACCTTGATACTTTCAATATGCCCGTCTGTTACATTGACTGTTCCGAAATAAATTTTCCGTTGATGCAGGTCGATGATGTTGGCGGTGATGGAGTAGGGCATGGAGTAAAAATAGAGTTATTCCTCTGCCCCTAAATCCCCTGAAGGGGACTTTTGCAATTGCTTCGCAATTGGGATGGGTATTAGTTGATCCGAGAGCTGAGAAGTGAAAAACTTTTTCCGTAGGAAAAAGGAAGTCCCCTTCAGGTGATTTAGGGGCAAAACTCCTTATTTTCGCAGCACTAAAAACACCTACCATGAAATCTATGCAGCACATCGAAGATATGTTAGACGCGAATCGTCACTTCCTGGAGAAATCCGCATTTGGAGTTTGTCAACGGATAGGGGAGTTGCTGAAAATTAATCCGGCGAGGATCAGGTTGTATTTTATTTATCTCTCGTTTATCACGTTCGGATCGCCGCTGGTGATCTATCTCGTGATGGCGTTTTGGTTGAATATCAGGAAGTATATTTCGACAGGGACGGTGCTAATTGATTAGCAATCGCGTTGCGATGCAGCTAAACAATGGAATTATTTATCGTTATTTAATTACCAACCTAATGCCGCGATGCGGCGAAGGGAATAGACTCTTGAATTTTTCTGCTACCAACCTAATGCCGCGATGCGGCGAAGAGATTCGACTCTTGAATTTTTCTGCTACCAACCTAATGCCGCGATGCGGCGAAGGGAATAGACTCTTGAATTTTTCTGCTACCAACCTAATGCCGCGATGCGGAGAAGGGATTCACCTCTTGAATTTTTCTGCTACCAACCAAATGCCGCGATGCGGCGAAGGGATTTCCCCTAAGTTGTTGAAGCCTCAAGTCCTTTGTCTTACGTCTCACGTCTTACGTCTTACGTCTCACGTCTTACGTCTCACGTCTTACGTCTCACGTCTTAGTTCTTAAATACGTAAGACACGATGTTCGATCCCATTTGCAGGGCCTTCTGCCGGATCTCTTCGGGATCTTTATGCACATCAGGATCTTCCCAGCCATCACCGAGATCACATTCGTAAGAATAGAAAACGATCAGACGTCCTTCCCACATTAAACCAAATCCTTGTGGTGGTTTGCCATTGTGCTCATGGATTTTTGGAAGGCCATGTTCGAAAGGAAATTTTTGGTGATAGATCGGATGTTCAAACGGAAGTTCAGTAAGCGTGAGCTCGGGGAAAACACTTTTTAAAGCGACACGGATGTATGGATCCATGCCATAGTTATCATCCACATGCAGGAAGCCACCACCGATAAGATAGTTTCTGAGGTTTTCTCTTTCGGCAGGAGAGAAGACCACATTGCCATGACCGGTCATGTGAACAAATGGATAATTGAACAGATCTGCACTCCCTACATCAACCGTTGCATAATCCGTATTGAAATCAGTTCCAATATTGGCATTGCAAAATTTGGCAAGATTGGTGAGTGAAGTTGGATTCGCATACCAGTCTCCACCACCATTGTATTTCAAAAGTGCAAGCCTGAGCGTTGGCTCTTCCGGTTTGGTCGGTGTGAAGAAAGAAAGTAAAGTCAGTATGAGTGAATAGATCATTTGTGTTTTTTCAAAGCATGTAGTAAATGTATGTTAGCACAAGCAGTAATCACCGCAGTTTCAACTCTCAATCGATGTGGTCCCAGTGATGTCATCGCGACACCTAACGATTTCAATTGATCAATTTCTTCGGGTGCAAAACCGCCCTCAGGTCCAATCAGCACTACAACGTCATTCTCGCCCTGGTAAGTATCATACAAAGGAAGAGCTTCCGTATCAAGATGACAACAGATGATCTTAGATTCCAGATTATAGATTCTGGATTTTTGTGTAATTGAGAGAGGGGTAATAAAATTATTAATGACCGGCAAGAAGAGTTTTCGAGATTGTTTTGCAGCGCCGACGGTGATTTTCTTTATCCTGTCCATGCGGATATTGGATCGCTCGCCATTTTTGCAATCCAGGAAGGTGATGGCGTCAACGCCAAGTTCTACAATTTTTTCAATGGCGGTCTCTGTCCGGTCGGGGCTTTTTGTGGGTGCAAATGCAATGTTAATACGACAGGCTGATTTATTATTAAAATCTGAACTGCGATCTGCGACTAATTCAATAGATCCTTCGGCCTTGGTGGATTTCCGGATAATGCCTTCAAAGCCATGCCCCTTGCCATCAAACAAAAGGAGGGCATCTCCTACGCTCATCCGCAACACATGCAGGCAGTGGTGCCACTCTTCTCCTGACAACAAAACGATGTCATGAAGGCCATCGAGGTCATCCACATAATACCACGGAAGGGAATTAACGCCCATAAATAGCTAATTTTGCCCCACAGCAATGGAACATAAGGGCCAAAACTATCGTTTTGATCTGCATTCAAGCCTTGAATTCAATAAAATAATCTAACCCAATGGGTGTATTGACGATGATCGCTCAGTTAATCCTGAGCCTTTCGATATTAGTGATCCTGCATGAGATGGGCCATTTTATCCCCGCAAAATGGTTCAAAACGCGAGTAGAGAAATTCTATCTCTTCTTTGACATCAAATTCTCATTGTTCAAAAAGAAAATCGGCGAAACCGTATACGGTATCGGATGGCTTCCTTTAGGTGGTTATGTGAAGATCGCCGGCATGATCGACGAGAGCATGGACAAGGAACAAATGGCATTGCCTCCGCAGCCTTGGGAATTCAGATCCAAACCAGCCTGGCAACGACTCATCATCATGCTTGGTGGTGTTACCGTGAATTTCCTGCTCGGCTTCTTCATTTTTGGAATGATGCTTTGGGGATATGGTAAAGAGTATCTCCGAAATGATAAACTGGAGTATGGCATCTATGCTGATTCATTAGGACGTGCAATGGGTTTTATCGATGGAGATAAAATTTATTCTATCGGTGGAAAGACCGTCACTGAATTTTCTCCTGGCATGTTGAGAAAAGAAATCGTGCTCAATAATGCAAAACAAATCTGGGTCGTTCGCGATGGGCATCAGACGAGGATGGATGTCGAACCAAAATTTGTACAACTTCTTTCTTCGAGTGATTATAAAGATTATGTTGTCGTTGATTTCAGGATACCTTTTGTTGTAGCCTCTGTGACCAAAGGAGGACCTGCTGCTGAAGCGGATATTCACAAAGGAGATAGTATCGTATATGTTGCAAATCGACCAACACCTTTTTTCAATGAAGCAGTGAGTCGATTGCAGGAAAACAAAGGCCGTGCTGCGCGTATTGGATTTTACAGGATGGGCGAGATGATGGAGCGTACAGTGTATGTTGACAAAGAAGGACACATTGGAGTAGGACTTCGAGGTCCACAACAATTAGGCTGGACAGGCACGCAAAAATATTCGTTGGCACAGGCTATTCCTGGCGGATTTTCAGATGGCGCAGCCTTCATTGGTGATTGGTTTAAAGGAATTTCGCAACTGTTCCGTGGACATGTCAAGGCCAAAGACAGTCTCGGTGGATTTATCACCATCACGAAACTTTTCAACACCTCCTGGGACTGGTATTCTTTCTGGCGGATCACCGCGATCCTTTCTTTCATATTGGCGATCATGAACCTATTGCCAATTCCCGGCCTTGATGGCGGGCACGTTATGTTCCTGGTCTGGGAAGTCGTGACTGGCAAGAAGCCTGGTGATAAGTTTATGGAATATGCGACCTATGTCGGATTTGCATTGGTACTGGGATTGCTGGTCTTTGCGAATGGACTGGATATCATGCGACTTTTCGGAAAGTAATCCTGTTTTTGAAAAAATCTTAGTTTTGTAGCCCTCTGAAGAGAGGCGTTGTAAATAAATATTGCCAGAGTGGCGGAATTGGTAGACGCGCTGGACTCAAAATCCAGTGTTCGCAAGGATGTGCGGGTTCGAGTCCCGCCTCTGGTACTTTTTTGAGTTAAAAACTAAAAGCTAAAAACTAAAAGCTAAAAACTAGAAGTTAAGACATACCAACTTTTAGTTTTTAGCTTTTAGTTTTTAGTTTTCTTGCCGAAGTGGTGGAATTGGTAGACACGCACGTTTCAGGGGCGTGTGTTCGTAAGGACATGGGGGTTCGAGTCCCCCCTTCGGCACAAATCAATTTTGGATTTAAGATTGGAGATTGGAGATTTGATTTAAGATTGGAGATTTAAGATTTTAAATTGACGATTGACGATTTTGGATTTTAGATTGAGGGTAGAAAAAGTAAAATGAAGAGTTGCATTGTGTAGCTCTTTTTTTATTTGAGCAAACTGAAATTATTTTACCCCACCTTGAAAGGTAGGGAAGTGGAGTTTAAGATATTTTTTTATCAGAAGTTTTTCTAAACAGTTTTGAAAACATCTTTTTCTCAAATTCCCAAAAGAACTTAAACTGTCCAAAAAAGAATCCATAGAAAAGTAAAAGGACATTGTAGAAAGGAAGGATGAGGATCCAATACACAAAATGGAACCAGGTGCCCATGCCTTCATCAAAAAAAAGATGATGAATCCATTGCTTGATAAATGCAACTGTGAATCCGGTGCAAGCAAACACACACAGGACAAGGATGACTTGTGTGATACTATTTAGTTTCCAGCGGGACCGGAGTTTTTCCAGCCATAGAGGTGTGGTCAAATGAAGTGGTTTTCGAGTTGAATGTTATCAGTTTACCCAATCAGCAATAAAGAGATTGGTATCGTGAGTGCCTTTATTATTGCGATTAGATGAAAAAGCGATTTTTTTACCATCGGGGCTAAACATAGGAAAAGAAGCAAATACATCATCATAGGTGATCTGTTCCAATCCGGTGCCATCCAAATTAATGGTGTAGAGATTGAATTGAAATCCTTTTGGTGCTGCATAATTGGAGGAGAAAATAATTTTATCACCTGATGGTAAAAAATAAGGCGCCCAATTTGCTTTTCCTAAATGAGTGAGTTGATGAATGTCAGTTCCATCGGCATTGCAAACAAACAATTCCATCGCTACGGGCTGCACCAGGTTTTTTGCTAATAAGGCTTTATACGATTCTACATCCTCTGGTGTAGATGGGCGCGAAGCTCTGAAAACAAGTTTTTTTCCATCCGGTGAAAAGAATGCACCGCCATCATATCCTAAAGTGTTCGTGATTTGATGAATGTGACTTCCATCAATGTTCATCGTATAGAGCTCAGGATCTCCGCTGCGCATGCTCGTGAAAACAATTTTATCTCCTTTCGGAGATACTGTTGCTTCTGCATCATAGCCGGGAGAGTTGGTTAGTTTCTTAATGATATTTCCCTTCAGATCGGAAACATAAATATCGAATGAAGGAAAAATGGGCCAAACATATTTTCCATCGACCATTCGTTCTGGTGTCTGTGGACAAGCAATATCTCTTTCATGCGTGCTGGCGTAAAGAATTGATTTATCTCCGGGCATAAAATAGGAACAAGTCGTGCGACCTTTTCCGGTTGAAATTAATTGCGGGATATTAAATGTATCGAGTGGTTGAGTGATGTCGATCATGAAGATCTGATCACAGCTTGCATGCCATGCAGCACGTGTTGCCTGGAAAGTAAGT